>Ga0315338_1000484_pt1 | contig 88952 bp, 85 predicted proteins | sample ASW8metaG_FD_204518 | JGI IMG/M metagenome (GOLD analysis project Ga0315338, IMG submission 204518) | Ammonia-oxidizing marine archaeal communities from Monterey Bay, California, United States - ASW #8 | ecosystem: Environmental > Aquatic > Marine > Coastal | place: USA: California | collected...
GGTCGAGCCGGCCAAGACCGGGGCCGGCTCGCTTCCGGCCTGAGAACCGGCCCGCGCCGTGAGATCGTTGCAGCCGGTTCGCGGCACCCACGATATTCCGCCGCTCGACGTCCGTCGCCATCGCCATGTCGTCGAGGTCGCCCGATCAACCGCCAGGCGCTATGGATTCGAGGAGATCGCGACGCCGATCTTTGAGTTCAGCGAGGTATTCAGGCGCACCCTGGGCGAGACCTCCGACATTGTCGCCAAGGAGATGTACACGTTTCAGGATCGCGGCGGCGAGGAGGTGACCTTACGTCCCGAGTACACCGCCGGCATTGCCCGCGCCTTCATCTCCGGCGGCATGGCCCAGAACCTGCCGCTGAAGTTCTTCGCCTCCGGCCCTATGTTCCGCTACGAGCGGCCGCAGAAGGGACGTTTGCGCCAGTTTCATCAGATCGATGTCGAAATCCTCGGCGTCGCGACACCGCACGCCGACATAGAGCTGGTCGCGCTGGGCGCGCATATCCTGAACGAGCTGGGCGTCGCCGACCGAGTCGAGCTTGAGATCAACAGCCTGGGCGATGCGGCGAGCCGGGCCGCCTACCGCGGTGAGCTGGTGGCCTATCTGCGCGGTCATGAGGGGTCATTGTCCGAAGACAGCCTCGCCCGTTTGGCGCGTAACCCTCTTCGCATTCTGGATTCGAAGGACGAGGGCGATCGTCGCGTCGTCGCCGGCGCGCCGCCGATGTCGGCGTCGCTCAACGAGGCGTCGGCCGCCTTCTACGCAGCCGTCTGCGACGGCCTGGATGCGCTCGACATTCGATACCGCCACAACGAGCGCTTGGTGCGCGGCCTTGATTACTACACTCACACCGCCTTCGAATTCGTCACCGACGCACTCGGCGCCCAGGGCGCGGTCATCGCAGGGGGCCGCTATGATCGCTTGATTGAGACCATGGGCGGCCCACCGACGCCGGGCATCGGCTGGGCCGGGGGCATCGAACGGCTGGCCATGCTGGCCGACACCACTCCGCCGGCGCCGCGTCCGATCGCGGTCGTTCCGGTTAGCGCCGACGAAGTGGCCTCTGCGTCCAAGCTCGCCCACGATCTCCGCCATGCCGGGTTCACCATCGAGTTCGACTACGGTGGCAACCTCTCGCGGCGCTTGAAGCGGGCCAACAAGCGAGAAGCCCGCGTCGCGCTCCTGATTGGCGGCGACGAGGTCGCGCGTGCGGTAGTGACGCTACGCGACCTCGACAGCGGCGACCAGTCCGAGGTCGCCCTGGCCGCGTTGCCCGAATGCCTGGCGCCCTACCGATGACGGCGGTGCCCCAGGCGCGGCTGGATGCGCTGGCCGCGCATTTCAAGACGCTGGAGGGAGCCCTGGCCGACGACGGTGCGTTCGACCGCGAGGAGTTCGCCCGTTTGGCCAAGGAGCACGCCGATCTCGCGCCGGTGGTCGAGGCGGCGCGACAATTCGAGCGTGTCCGCGACGAAGTCGCCGAGTTGACGGTGATGGCCAACGACGTTTCCGCCGACCAGGAAATGCGCGCGCTCGCGCGTGAGGAGATGGAGGTTTTGCACGACCGTCTGCCGGAGCTCGAACATAAGCTGGGGACGTTGCTGCTGCCGCCCGACCAAGCCGACGCCAAGAACGTGATTGTCGAGATCCGCGCCGGCACCGGCGGCGATGAGGCGGCGCTTTTCGCGGCGGATCTTTGCCGGATGTATCAACGCTATGCCGAATATCAGGGGTGGAAATTCGCGCTCCTCAATCTCAGCGAGACCGGCATGGGCGGCTTCAAGGAGGCCGTCTGTGAGATCACCGGCAAGGGCGCGTTCGCGCGCCTCAAGTTCGAATCCGGCGTCCACCGAGTGCAGCGGGTTCCCATCACCGAATCAAGCGGCCGCATTCATACCTCGGCGGCGACCGTCGCCGTCCTGCCCGAGGCCGAGGACATCGATATCGAAATCGACGAAAAAGACCTGCGCATCGACGTGTTTCGAGCCAGCGGGCCGGGCGGGCAGTCGGTCAATACGACCGACAGTGCGGTACGCATCACCCACCTGCCGACCGGGGTCATCGTCCAGCAACAGGACGAGAAATCGCAGCACAAGAATCGCGCCAAGGCCATGAAAGTCCTGCGGGCGCGGCTGTACGATCGGATGCGGCGCGAGAGCGAGGCCGAACGGGCGGCGGCGCGGCGCACCCAGGTGGGAACCGGCGACCGGTCCGAGCGGATTCGCACCTACAACTTTCCCCAGGGCCGGGTTTCCGACCACCGCATCAATTTGACCCTCCACAAACTCGACCAAGTTCTCGCTGGCGAGGCGCTGAACGAGATCGTTGACGCGCTTGTCGCCGACGATCAAGCAAGCCGTTTGGCCGAACTGGAGACTGGACATGTCTGAGTCGCCACTGCCTGAGGCCAAGATGCCCCCCGAGGTTGGCCCCCGCCCATGGCCGGTCGAGGTGAGCTTGCCTTCGCTTGACGGTATCCGCGACGCCGCGCGCCGCATACGCGCCGACCACATGGTCACACCGCTGATTCGCTCAGAGCTGCTGTCGAGCGCTTTCGAGGCGGATATTTGGCTCAAGAACGAAACCGTAAGTCCGGTGGCCTCGTTCAAGCTCCGTGGCGCGCTTACCGCTCTGTTGCGTGCGCGCGAGCGGGGTACGGTGGCCGGCGCGGTCAGCTCCTCGACCGGCAACCACGGTCAAGGCGTGGCCTATGCCGCTCGACTCCTCGACCTGCCCTGCACCGTTTTTCTGCCGGACAACGCCAATCCGGTGAAGCGCGCGATGATCGCAGCGCTCGGCGCCGCCGTGCACGAGGTCGGCCATGATATCGATGCGGCCAAGGCCCAAGCGCTCGCCTTCTGCGAGGCGCAGGGCCACGTCTTCGTCGACGATGGCGAGAGCGTCGATGTCATCGAAGGCGCGGGAACGGTCGGGCTCGAGGTCGCCGAGGCGCTCGCGGACATCGACCGGCTGATCGTGCCGATGGGCGCGGCCACATTCGTGGCCGGCTGCGGCGCAGCCATGCGCGGGCTTCAGCCCAAGGCCAAGGTTATCGCGGTGCAGGCCAAGGGCTCGGCCGCCCTCCACGATAGCTTTCACGCCGGTCGCCCGATCGCCCGCGACATCGACACTATTGCCGAAGGCCTGACCACGCGGATTCCTCCAACCCATGCGCTCACCGCTATGCTCGCGTTCGTCAACGATTCGTGGCTCACTGACGATGGGGCCATGCTGTCGGCCATTCGCACCCTGGCCGAGTGCGCTCACGTCCTGGTCGAGCCGGCGGGCGCGGCGACGATGGCGGCCGCCTGGTCCCATCGTGCCGAGCTGGTGGGCCGACGGGTGGTGCTCGTACTATCGGGCGCCAATATCGCGCCTGAGCATCTCCGTGCGGCGGTCAACGCGGAGCCGAGCTTCTCCCTCGAAACGGCGAGCCGGCGCGGATGAACGCCGCGCTCCTTGCGCCCGTTACCGGTGCGCCCATCGCCGTCGCGCTTGACCGGGCAGCCGCGCGGCTGCGGGCAGCCGGCATCGAGGACCCACGGCGCGATGCGCGAATCCTGCTGGGCGAGAGCCTGGGGATCGGTCGCGAAACGATCGTTGGCCGTCCCGAACAGCCGGTTCCGCCGGATCGCCTGGTTTGCTTTGACGCCGCGCTCACGCGCCGCTGTCGCCACGAGCCTGTCTCGCGCATCATCGGGCGGCGCGAGTTCCGAAGCTTGTCCTTGAAGATCGACCCGGCGGTCCTAGATCCGCGGCCTGATAGCGAAACGGTCGTCGATACCGCGCTTGAGCTGATCGGTGCGCGCGGCCAGGCGGCGCTCCGCGTTCTCGATCTCGGCACCGGCTCCGGCTGCCTCATGCTCGCCCTGTTGTCGGCGCTGCCGAACGCCACGGGGGTGGCCACCGATGTGAGCCGGGCCGCGCTTTTGACGGCACGCGAGAACGCCCGAGCCCTTGGCCTCGCGCCGCGCTGCCGGTTCGTTGCCGCGCATTGGGCCGCCGGTCTCGGCGGTCGTTTTGACATCGTAATCGCCAACCCACCGTATGTGCGGCGCGGCGACATAGCGCGGCTCGCGCGCGAGGTCGTCGATTACGAGCCGCGCCTGGCCCTCGATGGTGGCGGCGATGGTCTTGCCGCCTATCGCGCTCTAGCGCCGACGCTAGCGGACCTGCTCGCCCAGAACGGACTTGTGCTCCTGGAGATTGGCGCCGAGCAAGCCGCTCCGGTGAGCGATCTTCTGCACGCGAATCGGCTTGCTGTGACTACGATTCGCCAAGACCTCGGTGGGTATGACCGGTGCGTCGTCGCCAAAGCCGCGACCGACCGCGAAAAAAGGGGTTGGAATGAGGCAGCGGGCGGACTACGTTCTGTGCGAGGTTAGGCCGCGCCGCTGGCGTAAGGTGAGCGTGGGCCAGGCCTCCTCCGTTATCGCCGCCGTATGCAAGCCCGTCTCCCGTGGCGTGAGGCATGAACAGACGGAATCCAGAACGGGGCATAGTGACCGACGTGGATAGACCAATGAAACAGGGTCAGAACAACAGACGGCAGCGCTCGGGGCGCGGCAGCGGTGGTGGTGGAGGCGCGGGAGGCCGTAGGCCGTATAACGCCGGTCACAGCAACCGCAGTCTCGAAAGTTCCGGTCCGCACATCAAATTACGTGGCTCCGCCAATCAAATTTGGGATAAATATCTTGCCCTTGCTCGCGACGCCAGCAGCTCGGGCGATCGGATCGCGGCGGAGAATTACTATCAGCACGCCGAGCACTACTATCGGCTCATGACGGCCGATACGCAGAACAACAACAAGCCCGAACAAGGATCGAGCGATCCGCTAGTCGTCGCGACGCCGGGTGAGAATAACAACGGCGCGCGCCCGCGGGAGGGCGCCAACGGCGCACCGGCGCCGGACCGCGGCAATGACACGCCGCTAAAGGCAAACGAGCCACGACCCGTGGCACGGGAGGGCGCCAACGGCGCACCGGCGGCGCCGGACCGCGGCAATGACACGCCGCTAAAGGCAAACGAGCCACGACCCGTGGCGCGGGAGGGCGCCAACGGCGCACCGGCGGCGCCGGACCGCGGCAATGACACGCCGCTAAAGGCAAACGAGCCACGACCCGTGGAAAGCGACCGCGAGGACGGGAAGACCCCACTCTCCTAAACGCGTCGGGCACGCATCGCCCCCTTATCGTTCGGGTCCCGCTGTTTTTGGCCTTGTGTTGCCGACAGGCAACACTATATGCCTCAGTGTCGCCGCGCCCCGGTGTGAAGGCCGGATCGGGCCAAACACTTCTGGGCTGGGCGTGCCATCGTGACGGGCGCCCCAGACGACGGGCCAGCCTGTTGAAAGGGGGCAAGCGATGGACTTCGAGAAATACACCGAGCGCTCGCGCAGATTCGTCCAGGGCGCGCAGAGCCTAGCGTTGCGCTCCGGTCATCCGCAGTTGGCGCCCGAGCATCTCCTTAAGGTGCTACTTGACGACGAGGACGGTCTTGCCGCGAACCTGATTCAGGCGGCCGGCGGCCACGCCAAGGTGGCGCTCGCTGGGGTCGAACGCCAGCTCGCCAAGCTGCCTCGGGCCGAGGGCGAAGGCGCCGCCCAGCCGCACCCCGCGCCGAGCCTAGCACGCGTGCTTGAGGGCGCCGAGCAGATCGCCAAGCGGGCCGGCGACAGCTTCGTCACGGCTGAGCGCTTGCTGCTCGCCCTGGCGCTCTCGGCGGGAACGCCGCCCGCCGACATCCTGAAGGATGCGGGCGTCACGCCCCAAGCGTTGAACGCCGCCATCAACGATTTGCGCAAGGGCCGTACCGCCGATAGTGCCGGTGCCGAGGACGCCTACGACGCGCTGAAGAAATACGCCCGCAATCTCACCCAGGCGGCGCGCGACGGCAAACTCGACCCGGTCATCGGGCGCGACGAGGAGATCCGCCGCACCGTCCAGGTGCTGTCGCGCCGCACCAAGAATAACCCCGTGCTGATCGGCGAGCCGGGCGTCGGTAAGACGGCGATCGTCGAGGGCTTGGCCCTGCGCATTGTGAACGGCGATGTTCCCGAGAGCTTGCGCGACAAGCGGCTAATGGCGCTCGACCTCGGCGCCCTGGTGGCGGGCGCTAAGTTCCGCGGCGAGTTCGAGGAACGCTTGAAGGCGGTTCTCACCGAGATCACCGCCACCGAAGGCGAGATAGTTCTCTTCATTGATGAACTACACACCCTGGTCGGTGCGGGCGCGGCCGAAGGCTCGATGGACGCCTCCAATCTCCTCAAACCAGCGCTGGCGCGCGGCGAATTGCATTGTGTCGGCGCCACCACTCTCGATGAGTATCGCAAGCGGATCGAGAAAGACGCGGCGTTGGCCCGCCGTTTTCAATCCGTATTCGTGGCCGAGCCCAGCGTCGAGGACACGATCTCCATCCTGCGCGGCCTTAAGGAAAAGTACGAACTTCACCACGGCGTCCGCATCGCCGACTCGGCGATCGTCGCGGCGGCAACGCTCTCGAATCGCTACATCGCCGATCGCTTCCTGCCCGACAAGGCGATCGACCTCATCGATGAAGCCGCGAGCCGGCTTAGGATCGAGGTCGATTCAAAGCCCGAGGAGATCGATGAGCTTGACCGCCGCGTCATGCAACTCAAGATCGAGCGCGAGGCGCTCAAGCGCGAAAGCGACGCGGCGTCCCAAGAGCGGCTGGCGGCGCTCGAAGCCGAACTGACCGGCATGGAGCAGCGCTCCGCCGACCTGACGGCGGTTTGGCGGGCGGAGAAGCAGCAACTCGCCGATGCCCACAAGATCAAGGAACAGCTCGACGCCGCGCGGAACGAACTCGCCAACGTACAACGCCAGGGCAATCTCGCCCGCGCCGGCGAGCTGACCTATGGCGATATCCCCGATCTTGAGCGCCGTCTCGCGGCGGCCGAGGCGGCCGGTGAACAGCGGATGCTGCAAGAAGTCGTGAACGAGCACGATATCGCCATGGGAATCTCGCGCTGGACCGGCATCCCGGTCGAGAAAATGCTTGCCGGGGAACGCGAGAAACTCCTTCACATGGAGGGCAATCTGCGCACGCGGGTGGTTGGCCAGGACGACGCGCTCCAGGCCGTCTCGAACGCGGTCAGGCGCGCCCGCGCCGGCCTTCAAGACGACACCCAGCCACTCGGATCATTCCTTCTGCTGGGCCCGACCGGCGTCGGCAAGACCGAGCTGTCGAAGGCGCTCGCCGCCTTTCTCTTCGACGACGAGGCGGCGATGGCGCGCATCGACATGTCGGAGTACATGGAGAAGCACTCGGTGGCGCGACTGATCGGGGCGCCACCGGGCTACGTCGGCCATGAGGAGGGCGGCGCCCTGACCGAAACCGTGCGCCGCCGGCCCTATCAGATCGTGCTGTTCGACGAGATCGAGAAGGCCCACCCCGATGTCTTCAACGCGTTGCTACAAGTGCTCGACGACGGTCGCCTGACGGACGGCCAGGGTCGCACCGTCGACTTTCGCAACACCCTGATTGTCCTGACCTCGAACCTCGGCTCCGATATTCTCGCCAACCAGCCCGAGGGCGAGGACGCGGCCGCCGTGCGCGGCCCGGTCATGGAGGTGGTGCGCGCCGCCTTTCGCCCGGAGTTCCTGAACCGCCTCGACGAGATCATCCTGTTCCACCGGCTGACCCGAACCGACATGGACGGCATCGTCGAAATCCAACTCGCGCGTCTGCGCGAACGTTTGGCGCGCAACCAGGTCGAGATCGAACTTGACGAGGCGGCGCGGGCATGGCTCGCCAACGCCGGCTACGACCCGGTCTACGGCGCGCGGCCGCTCAAGCGGGTCCTCCAGCGCCATGTCCAGAACCCGCTCGCCACCATGATCCTCAAGGGCTCGGTGGCGCCAGGCGACGTGGTCGCCGTGTCGGCCGGAGAGTCCGGGCTGGTCGTCAACGGCGTAATGGTCGAAGCGGCCTGAGTCTCATCTCCACCCTGAGACCCGTCCCCACCCGCCTATCCCCAGATGGCTGGGTGGCGGTCGGCCCACGGGCGCGCTGCCTCCAGTTGCGCGGCCAGCCGAAACAGCATCGCCTCGTCGCCGAAGCGGGCGGCCAAGTGCAGGCCGATGGGCAGGTTCTCGTCGTTGTGGACGAGCGGCAGCGAGATCGCTGGCTGCCCCGTGACGTTGCCCAGCGGGGTGAACGGCGCGAAGCCGAAGACGTTGTCGATGTACTCGGCGAGGTTGGGGTTGTGCGGCGCCAGCATGCCGCCGACCGGAATCGGCGGCGAGGCCAACGACGGCGAGAGCAATATGTCGTAGTTCTCCTGGAATGTGGCGACGACGCGACCGATCTTGTGCATCCGGTTGACCGCCTGAATGAGGTCGATGGCCGACAGGGTCTGGCCGTACTCGATACAGGCGCGGCTCGATATTTCCACGTCCTCGATACGTGACGGACGCCCGGTCAACTCCTCGTAGTCGATCATGCCGGCGGCATTGAGCACCGATGCGAGCAGCATGAACAGCTCGTTGCCGGCCTTGCGGTCCTCCGGCTGGAACGGGGGCCATGCCTCCTCGACATGGTGGCCAAGATCCTCGAGCAGTTTAGCCGTCTCCTCGACGGCCGCGACGCAGTCCGGGTGTACCGGCACGCCGGAGGTCGCCGAGATGGTGAAGGCCACGCGCAGCTTGCCCGGATCGGCGCCGACCTCCTGAGTATAGGGCCGCGCCTTCACAGGGGATGCATAGGGGGCGCCAATCTCAGTACCAGCAGTGGCATCGAGAACGGTGGCGCTGTCGCGAACACTGCGCGTCACGACATGCTCAACAGCGAGGCCGAACCCGACATCGCCGAGATCGGGCCCCCACGGATTGCGCATGCGGGTTGGTTTAAGCCCGACCAGGCCGCAGGCGGCCGCTGGGATGCGGATCGAACCGCCGCCGTCGTTGGCGTGGGCGATCGGGACGATGCCGGCGGCCACGGCCGCGGCCGAGCCGCCGCTCGACCCCCCGGTCGTGCGCTCGGTGTTCCAGGGGTTGCGGCTAGGGCCGAACAGATCGGGCTCCGTGCTGGAATCGAAGCCGAACTCCGGGGTGTTGGTCTTGCCGCAGATGATCAACCCGGCGCGCTTAAAGCGCGCGGTCAGCTCCGTGTCGTGGTCGGGGACGTAGCCCTGCAGCACTTTGCTACCGGCGTTGTAGGGAGCGCCAGCGCAGAACGCGCCGATGTCTTTGAGCAGGAACGGCACGCCCGTCAGCGGCCCTTCGGGCACGGTAGCGGCGGCCTCGCGCGCCATGTCGTCGATCCGATGGATGACCGCGTTGAGCGCGCCATTGTGCTTGTCAATGAGCCCAAGAGCGGTCTCGACCAGCTCGGCCGGGCTCACCTCTTTGCGCCGCACCAGATTGGCCAGACCCACGCCGTCGTGCTCGACATATTCCTTGAACGCCATCATTTCCTCCCTGTCGGCCGTTGTCGGCCGCGAAGACCGCGTTGCAGCCACGGCTCGACGTTATCAGAAAATGTGGCGGTGGGCGGAGCCGCGCCATGACCGTCGGTCGGTCGGGAGCGTGGTCAGTCGTGGGCGACGATGGTTGCAGCGATCGGCGTCTGGGCGATCCGCTCCTCGATGCCCGCGCGATAGGATTGAAAGGCCATCAGCTGTTGGCCGGCGAGCTTCATTCCGGTCGGCAGCTTGACACTCATGGGGTTAGTTTGCCGCCCGTTCCGGTGGACCTCGTAGTGCAAGTGCGGCCCGGTCGAACGGCCGGTCGAGCCGACATAGCCGACGATGTCGCCCTGGCGCACCCGGCGGCCCTGCCTGACTCCCTTCCGGAATCCCTTCAGGTGGGCGTAGGCGGTCTTGTACTCCTGGTTGTGGCGGATGCGCACGTACTTGCCGTAGGCGCCGTTGCGCCCGGCAACCTCGATCACGCCGTCACCGGCGGCCACGATCGGCGTCCCGCTGGGCGCCGCGAAATCAACGCCCCGATGCATTTTGGTGTAGCCGAGCACCGGATGCTTGCGCTTGCCGTAGCCCGACGACAACCGCGCCCCGTCGACCGGCGTGCGCAGCAGAGCCTTGCGAACGCTCTGACCCTTCTCATCGAAGTAATCGATGGTGCCATCGTCGAGTTCGTAGCGGTAGAGCCGCAGTTCGGCGCCGCTCAGGGTCATCGCGGCCTGAACGATCTCGCCTTCCTTCACCGCCGCGCCGGCGCTGTTATAGACCCGCTCGAAGAAAATCTCGAAGCCATCGCCGGGCTGAATGTCGCGCTGAAAATCGACATCCCAGCTGTAGAGGCGAATGAGCTCCATGATGATGCCAACCGGCACGCCTCTTCGTTCGGCGGCACCATAAAGGCTGTTGTCGATGGTGCCGCGCACCCGCTCGAAATCCCGCCGCAACGCCTTCTTGATCTCGAGCGGGAAGAAGCTGCCATCAGCGCTCCGACGCGCCACCACATCATGCTCGACGCTGGCGTTGACGGCCACGGCCATCAGTCGCGGCGGGCCGTCCTCGCCGTCGTCCCGCGTGAGGGTCAGCGTGATCTCCTGCCCGGGCATCAAACGGCGCGGATCATAGAACGTGCGCAGCGACGTGATAGCCTCGTGGGCTTCGCCGCGATCGGCGCCTGCCTTGACGAGCGTCGCCATCAGCGTGCCGCCGCGCGCGACCGCGACCGTCTTGATGACCGTCGCGTCGGGTATCTCGTGAGGGCCGATCGTTTGCCAAGAGCGCGCCAACTCCCGGTCGGCAAGCGCCGGATCGCTCCAGGTCCGGATGGCGTGCGAGCGCGGCCCGGCGTTCAGGATCGGCCCGAATGCGCTATAGGTGGCGCTGTCGATGAAACTCCCCGGCACGACGGCGGCCACCGCCACGGCAGCTCCGGCGAGGACCAGCGCGCGGGTGGCGAACGGCCGCGCGATCGCCGCCACGATTGTTTCTGGGCGCCGCTGGCGGCGCCCGACCCTAGATCGATTGAAGCTGGACAATGAGACGCCGTCCCCCGAAATCGACGCGCGCCACCATGCGGGCGTGCGCCAAATCTGTCAATCTTTTTGACGCTATATCAACACCTTGAGGTCGTTTGGCCACTCGATATCAACCGACCGAGAGGGCAAGCAAACGGCTGAGCTGGCACAGTGGCCGGCCGCTCTCCTCCCTACCGGCGGCGCCTTCGCGCTGCGCCGCCTCATGCGAGACCTGGCGCTGGGCCTTGCGCTCGTTGAAGGCGGCGATGGCCTGTTGACTTCGGATCGAAAGCCGCATCGAAGCTCGCGACGGCGTCGGGATGATGGAACAGATTGATTTACATGCAACCCACGTCGATGTTGCGGATGCCCTGCTCGCGCAGCTTGTGAACCTCGAGGATGGCCGCCTCCTTGGTGTCGAGATAGCGGCTCGCGCCGCCGGCCGTTACCGTCTACGGCCAGGCAAAACTTTCCCGGCGCTAGGCATTCCAACGCTCCAGTTCGTCGAGCGCCCGCGCCACCAGCAGTTGTGGCGGAATGTCGAAGCGCGCTTCCATCTCGGCCGCCCCCGTCTGGCAGACACTACGCTCGGCGTCCGCCGCTGGCGCAACCGCACCGGACGCCGAGCCGTATGACCCGCCCACCCACAGCACCAAGCCCACAACCCAAATCACGGTGCGCGCGGTGAATGCCAGACCAGTAAGCCATTTCTCACCCATTACGCGGTCTCCTCGACGTCGCGTCTTCGCCATCGCGAAGTACGGAGCGTGCCACAGACGCCGGCCCATGGACGCAGCTATGGGGATTGGCCCTCGATTGGACTTCGGGCCGTTTCAGGCGCCGTCCGCGCGCCTTCGTATCATTTCACCGAAATCGGGCTTTATCGCTTTCGGCCATTGGCTATGGAGGGTTAGTTCGGGTCGGCCCTTCAAGTTGCCGACTAAGGTGGTGAAAAAAATCAATAAAAGAAAAATTTCGCTTGGCACGGCCGTCGAAGTGTGGCATATGTAGTGGTACAGCATCGTTGATTGTCTATCAGCGGTGCTGCCTACCATACCCGTCCTGGGTATTTCCTCCCTGAACTCGGGCCATGCGGCACAATCGCATGGCCCATTTTCATGGCCCATTTTCATGGCCCGTTTTGGCGGGGCCCATTACTTGTGGGAATGGGGCCTTTAGGCGACGCCCTCGACCTCGGCCAGGCGCTCGATCAGGGTAGTCATGCAGCGGGTTGTGCCGGCCATCCCACGGTGTCGGCGTAGGCGTCGCTGGTCCATATAGAGCGCGCGATTGATTTCAATCTGTAGTGCGTGGACGTCGTCGTCGGGACAGCCGTAGTGCTGGGTGGTGAAACCGCCCGCGTAGGGAACGTTACGAACAACCCGGTAGCCGAGCCCCGACAGCGTCGCTTCAACGGCGTCGGTCAAAGCCGGCGCACAACTGGTGCCAAAGCGGTCGCCGAGCACGATGTCGGCACGCTCGCGGCCTTGGTCGCGGTCGCGCGGGCCGCCGATCGAGGGCATCGAATGACAATCGATCAGGACGGCGTGGCCGAAGCGCTTTTTGGTGGTGTCGAGGAGCCCTTTGAGGGCGCCGTGAAATGGCTGATAGAACGTGGCGATCCGGTGCTCGGCCTCGGCCACCCGCAGCTTGCGGCGATAGATCGCGGCGCCGGTCGTGGTCACCCGGGCGATGGTTCCAAGCCCGCCGGAAACCCGGAACGAGGTCGTGTTAGCGTGCTCGGGCAGCGGCTCGTCGAACATCTCGGGATCGAGTTCATAGGGCTCGCGGTTGGGATCGATGAAGGCACGCGGAAACAGCGCGCACAGCAACGGCGCCCCGCGCTCGGGCGCCGCCGCGAACAGTTCATCGACGAAGCTGTCTTCAAGCTGGCGTAGGCTGACGAGGTTGGCCTTGACGGCAGTGAGGAAGGCCGGGGTATAGTCGCTGCCGCTGTGCGGCGAACAGAACACGACCGGCATCGCCTGACGCTCGGGCGCCCGAATCTCGTAGGCGGGCGCGGCGGCGCCGAATTCGGATCCGAGCGAGAGCGACATCAACCAGGGACAGGAACGAGGGACCACCGAACGGGCGCGAAAGCGCGGGCACCGATCATAACAGCCACGCGCCGGCTCGGTCGAGCGCCGCCCCGCCGCCCTCTGGCCAGCCGGCTGGGCATTCTTGCAAAGCGCATTGGTTGCGCTATAACCGGGCCGATCGGGCGCGTAGCTCAGCGGGAGAGCACTGCGTTGACATCGCAGGGGTCGCTGGTTCAATCCCAGCCGCGCCCACCACCTACACCTTTGAATCTGCACGGGCGAGGAGATCGCCCGACACTGGATGGCGCTGCACCCGCATCGCGTCACCGAGTAGCCAAGCAGCCGTAGTTCAGCCGGCGCCGCCGAGCGAGTGGTACTTGCCGCGGTAGAAGACCAGCGGGTGATGGGTGACATTGGCCGTCGCCCGCACGACGCGGCCGACGAAGATAATGTGGTCGCCGCCGCGGTGCTTCTCCCACGACTCGCACTCGAAGATGGCCAGGGCACCGTCGATCAGCGGGCACCCGTGGTCACTGATGGTGTGGGCAACGCCCGCCCATTTGTCCGCGACGGACTGCGAGGCAAACTGGGTGGAAATCTCTTTCTGATCCATGTGCAGAACGTTGACGGCGAATGCTGCAGAAGCCTCATAGGCGCGCAAAGTTCGCATGTGATGGCCAAGGCTAAACAGGATCAGCGGCGGGTCCAGCGATACGGAGTTGAACGAACTCGCCGTCGCGCCGGTCGCAGCGCCGTTTTCGTCAAGGCAGGTCACTATCGTTACCCCGGTCGCGAAGCAGCCTAAAGCGTCACGGAACGCGCGATTGTCGCCGTCTGCATTGGTCGTCATGCGATGGAGCGTAATGCTCCCGATCGCTTGGGACAACAGCGCAAACAAATGAAGGAGTGCTGCCTCTCCCAGCATGCCGGGGCTTCTCAGCGCTTGCCCGTGAACTTAGACTAAATTGTTCCTATATCCGTTTTCTGGATCTATCGGGGAGCGACGGTCATGGAGAATTTCACGCCGGTCCCGGCGTTGATCGGAGGCGCGCTGATTGGGCTTAGCGCCACTTTGCTGTTTCTGTTCAACGGACGCCTCGCCGGCATATCAGGGATCGCTGGTGGTCTGTTGAGCTTTGCTCGGGGCGACATGCTGTGGCGCGTCGTGTTTCTGGCCGGGCTGATTGTCGGTACGTTTCTCTACCAAGCCATCGAACCGGCCACGGCGGCGATCACCATCACGGACTCGGTGCCCCTCTTGATCGCGGGCGGGCTGATCGCCGGTTTCGGCACCAGGCTCGGCGGTGGTTGCACAAGCGGGCACGGTGTCTGTGGCATTGGCATTATTTCCGGACGATCCATTCTCGCCACCATGAGCTTCGTCGCGAGCGCGATAGCGACCGTGGCGGTCGTTCGGCACGGCTTGGGGGGTTGACGATGGCTGCACTGGCAATTTCGCTTGTCGCTGGCGTGATCTTCGGCGTCGGCCTCGCGGTCTCGCAGATGGTCGATCCGGCTAAGGTCCTTGCCTTCCTCGACGTGGCCGGCGCCTGGGACCCGAGCTTGATTTTGGTGATGGGGGGTGGGGTTCTCGTATTTGGCGCAGCATTTCAACTGATACGCCGCCGTAGCCGCCCGCTGCTGGCCGGGCGCTTCGTGATGCCAACCGTACAAGATCTCGACGCTCGCCTGATCGGTGGCTCGGTCTTGTTCGGGGTGGGCTGGGGATTGGTCGGCTATTGCCCCGGTCCGGCGATCGCATCGCTGGCATTTGGCTTGCGTGAATCGCTGATTTTCGTGGCGGCGACGCTCGCGGGCGCGGCGCTCTTCAGCTTCGTGCCGGGTCTGGCTCGGCCACAAGACCAGGTCGTGGCCGGTGCTTGACGATGAGGTCGGCGCACTGACTCAGCTCTCGGTCGGCCGCAGCATCAGAGCGAGCACAATTCCGATGATTCCCATGGCGAGCAGAAACCACGCCGACAAACTCCAGCCGCCGAGCAGGGTGACGGCGGCCGCGAGGGCGGGAGGTCCGATCAGCGAACCGAAGTTGGCGCCTTGAACCACAATACCGTTGGTGGCGCCAATCTGCGCCGGCGAGGGCGCATACAGCGGGACGCCGGTGAGGGCCGCTGCCGGAATGAAGCCGCCGATCAGCGAATAGATTGCCGCCAGCACGATAACGATCCCCTCCGGCATGTCGCGCCAGAACATGATGACGGCGATGACGCCGAGGCAGCCGCTGGTACCGGCAATTAGCGTTGAACGTCGAACCGTGCGCAGCAACCAGCCGCCGATGATGTTGCCGAGCGCGTTCAGGGCGACGATGAACGCGACGATTACCGCCGCCGCCACGCCACCGTGGCCCATGTTTTCCATGAAAAAAGTCGGGAGCCATGAGATGACACCGATGAACTGACAGGCGAAGGCGGCGAAGCACCCGGCGAGCAGCCAGGGACCCAGTCGCGACAGGGCGAGACTGACATCCCCGAGGCTTGTGCCCCCGGCGGAAGCGCCGCCGATCCCCCGTGTGAGCGAGGCGAACAGCAGCAAGAACACGGCGAGCAGCGCCGCGTTTGCGAACCACAACCCGCGCCAACCCAAGCTGGCCAACAGCGCGGGCGCTAGCAACATCATCAGCGAGATACCCGCCGGCATGTAGGTGCCCCACGCGCCGAGCGCCATGCGCAAGTCGCGTTCTGCGGTAATCGACACGATGATCGACGGCGCGGCGATCACCGTTGCGAGAAAGCCGAATCCCTCGAACAGCCGGGCCAGCAGGAGGGTCGTCGCGTCGGGGGCCCAGCCCCCGAGCAAGCTGCCGCCCGCCATACCGGCAATCCCCCAAAGCAAGAAGCGGCGATGGCCGATGCGGTCGCCTACAACGCCGCAGAGAGGTCCGAGAACTGCGCTGGCCGCAAGAAATATCGAAATAACCCAGCCGGCGGTGACGCGCTCAATGTCGAGATCGGCCGAGATAACCGGAATCGCCGGCGGCACCTTGCCCACCTGCATAGCGCCGACGATTCCAGCCAGAATCGCGATCGCGATGATGCCCCACCGAGTCTGCACCACCGCTGCGGTGGGTTCGGCGGTGCTCACGCCAGGGTGCCGATCGCGCCGATCCAAACGCCCTCGCGGGCCGCGAGATGACTAGTGCGCCATATTAAGTATCCGGCGACCGGGGCAACGACCTCGCCGGCCCTGCGGCCAAAGGAATCGCGACACTCCATCAGCACCTGACCTTTTTCGACCAAGTCACCGGGTTCGCACCTCGGGATCACCAGCGAATCCGCCGGAGCCGTCACGAAGTGGTAGTTACCAATCGCCAGTTGGCGGCGGCGGGCGGGGACGGGGCGGCCACCCAGCAAGCCGAGCGCGCGGGCGACATTCATGACGCCATTGAGGTGAAACAGCATGTGGGATTCGTCGAACCGCGCATCGCTACCGCCTTCGACGACCAAGGACAGCCGATTGAGCGTGGCGGCTGCCGTGCAGCAACGACCCGGCCGCTCCATGTGTGCCGAATCGAGCCCAACAATGAAATCGGCATCGAAGCATCGCGCCAGCCGCTCGTTGCGCTCATCGAGCTCGGCGTCGCCGCTGCGCTGCCAAACGGTGTAGCGCGAGAACTTCTCGTGCAGGTCGCCGCCGTGGAGGTCGATCAACGCATCGGCGTCGCCCGACCAATCGAACAACAGCGCGTGGGCAAGGGCGGTGCTGAAGCTGCCGTCGGGATTGCCTGGGTACTTCCAGTGGATGTTGTCGCCGTCGACCGGACACAACTCCTTCACATGATCATAGAGCCCCGGCAGATTGACGATCGGGATGATCGAGACCGTGCCAGTCAGATCCTCGGGCGCGATGCTTTGTCCCAACGCCACGGCAGCTGCCAGGCTCGAAAGCTCGTTGGGGTGCACCCCGCCCATGACGCAGAGTCGCGGGCCCGGCTCGGAGCCGATGATCTCAACGTAGGGCCAGCGAAACTCGGCGAGCGCGAGATTGTCGAAGCCGAGGATGCCGCGCTCGATCCCGGCCTCGCTAGCCTCTCGGTCCACTTCCTTGAACATCAGGGTACTCCTAGGCAGCCGCGCTCGCCGACATGGTGCGCTCCAGAATCGCGAACAATCGATCGATATCTCGATTGTCGTTGTAGACGTGCGGTGCGACACGAATCGCATCGCCCCGCGGGCTCACATAGACGCCGGCCGTCGCCAAGTCGTCGGCCAACCGAGCCGGTAGACCGCCCGCGGCGCGCAGGCCGATCATATGGCCAACCCGCAGCTCGGGCGGTGCACAGTCGAGCCCGAGCGCCATCGCTCTTTCGCCGATTTCGCGAGTCATTGGCGCCACGGTCGCCGCTATGGCATCGACTCCCCACTCGTTGATCTGTTCAAGCGCGGCGATGGCCATCGGGATCGTGACGAAGTTGCCGCGCTCGCCGACATCGTAGCGGCGTGCGCCCGGCTGATAGTCGTCGCGATAGTTGACCAGGCCGGCATAGTCTTGCGAGTCGGCCCGGCTGACCCAGTTGTGCTCGATCGGCTCACCCTCGTGATGGTGCGGCGCTGCGTAGAGGAGGGCGAGACCGTAGGGACCGAGGAGCCACTTATAGGCCACGTTAACGAGGAAATCCGGCTGGATGGAGCGTACATCCAGCGGATGCATCCCTACCGATTGGGAGGAGTCGATCACGAGTTGGCTCCCCACCTCGCGGCACCGAGCCCCGACGCGCACCAGGTCGATCAAGCCGCCGTCCGTCCAGTGGCAGTTGGGCAGTGCGGTAATCGCGCAGCGCTCATCGATCCGCGCCAGCACCGCCTTCGTCCAATCGAGATCGGTGGGTTTGGCGACGGTGAGGATCTCCGCGCCGCGTTGTTTCGCAAGCGCGCGCCAGGCGTAGACATGGGAGGGAAATTGTTCAGCCAAGAGGACGATCGCCTGCCCCGCCTCGAGGCGCATGTTGCGGGCGGCGATCGCGACACCGTAACTCGCCGAGGGCACGATGGCGATGTCGTCGACGCTTGCGCCGATCAGCCGGGCGAATAATCCTCGTAGCGTCTCGACATCGTCAAAATACTGCTGCGACCCGACGCTCCAGGGGCGGCGCTTGAGGCGAAGACCCGCCATCCCAGCTGTCTCGACGGCATTCATCATCGGCGACATGGCCGCGCAACGCAGGAAGGCCACGGCCTCGGGCAGATCGAACAGGTGTCGTTGGCAGGGAATCATTCAGTCCTCCGTGGCCCGGCCCCATAACGAGGACGATAATAGATCATCGTGAACGGGGGTGCCCGGTTTCGCGCGCGACCTCAGGCGCACGCTGGGCGGCCGGCTATCGCATAGTGCTGGTGCTGGTGCACCCATCATGGCCAATGTGATCGATCGCGGCGAGCCGTCACCCTATTACCTGCGCCAGGAACAGGTCGCCGGCGGCTGGCGCGACCTCAGCCGGCATAGCTCGATCGACGAAGACCGTTGGCTCTCCGCGCTGTGTCATCAGTGTCACCGCCGCTCTCGCTCGCACCGAACCTGAGGAAATCTCTCTGATCTTTCTCACATAAAAAGGAAAAATGTATCTGTAGAACGTGGGACGAGAGCTGGCCGGAGGTGGCTTGGAGATGAGCGGGCAGGTAGCGGACAACGCTGCGGCCGGTTTCGTTGTTTGGTATCGGGCCGCCGCTGCACGATCAGCGATTCTGACGGCAGCTGGGTTGTTCCTGCTGGGCGTCCCGCTGTTCGCCATACACCTGGTGGAACGGGCGCTCGCGCATGGCGCCCTCGATGCGCTGATCGTAACCAGTCTCGGAGTGGCCATGGTAGTGGCCGTCGTGATCGGCCTCGAAACCGTAGCGGCATGCCTGGCCGTACGGATTGATCGTCATATCGACCTGCGACTTGGGCCTCAACTCTTGAGGGTTGCGGTCGCGGCGCGCGTGGCGGGTCGTCCGGCATCCGACCCCAGCGCCGATCTTGGCGTCATCCGCGAGTTCCTGGCCGGGCCTTCGCTACCTGTGCTGGTGCAGGCGGAATAGAGCGGCGCCTATCTCATCCTAGCCGTCTTGCTCCACCCCATATTGGGAGCAGTGTCGATACTAGCCGCGGTTGTGCTTGTGGCGCTGGCGTCGCGCGATTCGCCGCTAAGTCACGGCTCCTGGATGCGATTGGCATGACGGCCAGGCTCGCTGTCTCACGTGGCTGGTATTCAGCGCGACCAGCGTTTGCGCCGGTTGGAGCGACGGGGGTCGGCCCGCTCTTCGGCGCGCTGCTCGTCGTTAGCGGCTGCGGTTCGGCGCTAGTGGTGGTCGATGAACTGAGCCTTGGGGTCATGGTCGAGTTTCTCGTTCTGGTGTTGATGGCCCTCACGCTGATGCCGGTGCTGCCTTGGGCATGGGCGCGCGCGACAGGCGGCTAGGGCGCGTCGCCGGCTGCTCGATATTGTCGCGATGGAGCCATCTCGGCTGGCGGCGGGCGACCCCCGACTTCACTCATGATATGTTAGTCGACCCAGGCAACTGCCGAGGCGTACGCGATCATGGGCCGGGGACTTCGCACCATCTCGATCATGTGGGCGCCGAGTCTCGTGGTGCTGGCGGTGTTGGTGGCGACTGAGCGGCTAGGGCCGATTGTCGCGACGATCGCGGCTGGCGCCATCCTGGTGGGGCTGGCGGTGGTCAAACGGTTTGTGACCGTGAATATCCGGGCCGTGGAAACCCACTGGTTGTTGCGTGCCGGCGGTGGTGTGGTCCCAGAGCCAAAATTCGCGAACGCGGCCACGGCGGAACTGTCCCGCGCGCTGGAACGTCTTGATCGTGCCCGGTCCGACCGTTTGAGCGGGCGGCTCGGCGCCCTGAATGTCGTTGACGCGGCGGTGGACGCACTTCCCGATCCCCTGCTCGTCGTCAATGCTGATCGCCACGTTGTCCGCGCCAACACCGCGGCGCGCGATCTCCTCGGCGCCGAAATCGACGGTCTAGATCTGGCCATGTCGCTGCGCCATCCCGCTGCGCTCGCGGCGGCGGACGCGGTTCTGTGCGGCGCGGGCGTCCAGGAGATCGAATTCGTGCTGCCCGGTTCTGTCGAGCGCCACTTCGCGGGCCATGTCGCGCCCCTGCCACGGACAACCGAGAACGCGGCGGTAGCGATCGTGGCCCTCCACGATCTGACAGCCACGAAGAGTGCCGAGCGGCTGCGCGCGGACTTCGTCGCCAACGCGAGCCACGAGCTGCGCACGCCACTGTCGGCGCTGCTCGGCTTTGTCGAGACGTTGCGGGGCCCCGCCCGAGACGATGAGGCGGCCCGCGAGCGCTTCCTTCCCGTCATGCACCAACAGGCTTCGCGGATGGCTCTACTCGTCGACGACCTTCTCTCGTTGAGCCGGATCGAGATGAACGAGCACACCGCCCCCACCGCGCGCGCGAATCTCGCGGCCACTCTTGGGGCGATCACGGACGGTCTGGAAGTCGAGGCCAAGGCCAAGCAGGTGGTGATCGAAACCGCGATACCGGAGCCTCTTTCCGTCGTCGTCGGCGATGAGCACGAACTGGGTCAGGTATTTCAGAACTTGCTCGATAACGCGCTCAAATACGGCCGCGAGCAATCGACCGTACGCGTCGAGGCTGCCGCGACCAGTGTGGACGGTCGGGCAGCCGTCGCGTTGTCGGTCAGGGACGAGGGCGATGGCATCGCGCGCGAGCACCTACCGCGCCTCACCGAGCGCTTCTACCGCGTCGATACCGCCCGCTCTCGAATTCTGGGTGGGACCGGGCTGGGGCTCGCTATCGTCAAGCACATCGTCAATCGGCACCGTGGCCACCTCGCGATCGAGAGCGTTGTCGGAGCGGGGAGCACTTTCACCGTCACACTAGCGCTGGCGCCGACCGCCCCGGTGTCACAAAACGGTCACGTCGGCGTGGCATAAGGCTGCTTCCGGGTTCGCTCTCACCCCCCCCCACGTGACGGCCGATGAATATCGCGCTCATCGCTGCGGTCGTTTTGGTGCTCACCGGCCTTGGCTATGTCCTAGGGCGTCGCGGCGCACATTCGAGTGTGTCGGGCGAGGTGCGCGTGCTGCACTCGCTCCCCAGCTACCACGGGCTCTACCTGGCGTTGTGGGTGGGGCTGCCCGGCCTTGCGCTGCTCATCGTTTGGCCCATCGTCGCCGGCGAGCTCATCCCTGCGATGGTCGCCACCACGCTTCCGGTGGAGCTGCGCGCGCAAGCACCATATCTCGTCGATATTCTTTTGAGCGACATCCGCAACCTGGCGCACGGGGGCATCGTTGGTCGTGAGGTGGACGCGGTTATTCAGCGCGCGGCCGACTACCATGCCAGCCTCGAGCGGCTGAGTCGCATTTGGCTGGCGGTGGCCGTCGTGGCGATCGGCGCCGCCAGCTTCCTGTGGCGCCGTCATCGCATTGCCCCCGAACTGAGAGCCCGCAATGCGGTCGAGCGGGCGGCACGGGTCCTTCTGGTCGCCTGCTCGACCATCGCTGTCTTCATCACCTTGGGCATCGTGCTGTCGCTGATATTCGAGGCTGTCCGGTTTTTCGGCCTGGTGCCGCTGGGCGATTTCCTGTTTGGCCTGACCTGGAGCCCGCAGACAGCGATTCGCACCGATCAGGTCGGCAGCTCGGGCGCTTTCGGCGCCGTCCCTCTGGTCGCCGGCACGCTGCTGATCACCACCATCGCCATGTTGATCGCCGCCCCCGTCGGGCTGACGTCGGCGATCTATATGTCGGAGTACGCGAGCCCCAGCTTGCGTCGCATTGCCAAGCCGCTGATGGAGGTTTTGGCGGGCATTCCGACCGTCGTTTACGGCTTCTTCGCGGCCCTGACTATTGCCCCGTTCTTGCGCGACACGGGTAGCATTGTGGGGCTGAACGTGGCGTCGGAGAGCGCTCTGGCCGCCGGGTTGGTCATGGGTATTATGATTATTCCGTTCGTTTCATCGCTTTCCGACGATGTCATGAACGCCGTACCCCAGTCGCTGCGCGACGGCGCGCTCGCCCTGGGTGCCACTCGCTCCGAGACGATCATCCAGGTCGTCATCCCGGCGGCGCTACCGGGGATTGTCGGCGCCGTGTTGCTGGCCGTCTCGCGTGCCATCGGCGAGACGATGATCGTCGTCATGGCGGCGGGCCTGGCAGCCAACCTTACCGCCAATCCGTTCGCGGCCGTCACCACGATGACCGTGCAGATGGTCACGCTGCTGGTCGGCGATCAGGAGTTCGACAGCGCCAAGACCTTGGCCGCCTTCGCTCTTGGCCTTTTGCTTCTCACCATCACTCTGGGGCTCAACATCCTCGCCTTGAAGATCGTTCAGAGATATCGAGAGAAATATGACTGAGGCCGCGTCCGGCCGGGCACTGATACTGAGCGCGGGCGCCAGGGCGCGCCTGCGTCGTCGCCATGCCGCAGAACGGCGTTTCCGCTTGTACGGTTTGGCCGCCATCTTGGTCGCGATCGCGATGCTTGTCCTTTTGCTCGCGAGTATCGTCGTGAGAGGACACAGCGCGTTCTTTCAAACCGAGATCGGTTTGGACATCCACTTTGACGCGCAGCTGATTGACCCCGGCGGCACGGGGGCGGCCGATGATATATCGCGGGCCGATTTTGCGACGCTGGTGCGCGTCGCCCTCATGCGACGGTTCGCCGACGTCACCGAGCGCCGGGATGTACGCCGGCTCCTCGGCGTCGTCAGTCGCGGCGCGAGCTTCGATCTGCGCGCGATGGTGTTAGAGGATTCGACCCTCATTGGCACGACGCGACGAGTTTGGGTCCCGGCCTCCGATCGCGTCGAATCGGTGCGCAAGGGCCGTGTCGACCGTGATATTGCCGAGGCGGATCGCGGCATCTCGGACCGGGAGATCGCCTGGATCGACGGCCTCGAGGCCGATGGCCTGGTGCGAACCGTCTTCAACTGGCGCTTCCTAGCGTCGGGCGACTCGCGGGAACCCGAGCTGGCCGGCGTCGGGGGTGCGATGATCGGTTCGTTCCTGACCATGCTGGTGACGCTGCTGGTAGCGTTCCCGCTGGGCGTTTGCACGGCGCTCTACCTGCAAGAGTTCGCGCCCCGCAACCGCTGGACCGATCTGATCGAGGTCAATATCAACAACCTCGCGGCGGTGCCCTCGATCGTGTTTGGCCTGCTCGGTCTTGCGGTCTTTCTGAATGTCATGGAGATGCCGCGCTCGGCCCCGATCGTGGGCGGGCTGACATTGGCACTCATGACCTTGCCGACCATCATCATCGCCGCGCGCCTGGCCATTGGCGCCGTACCGCCCTCCTTACGCGAGGCGGCGCTGGCGCTTGGAGCCTCGCCGCTTCAGACGGCGATTCATCACGTGCTGCCGGTGGCGATGCCTGGCGTCCTGACTGGCGCTATCATTGGCATGGCCCGAGCGCTCGGCGAGACGGCGCCGCTGCTGATGATCGGAATGGTGGCCTTCATCGTCGATATCCCGACGAGCATCAGTGATCCGTCCACCGTGTTGCCGGTGCAGATATACATTTGGGCGGACAGTCCGGAGCGAGGCTTCGCCGAGAAAACGTCGGCCGCGATCATCGTTTTGTTGTTGTTTTTGATCGCGATGAACGGCTTGGCGATCTATTTGCGCGGTCGGTTCGAACGCCGCTGGTAGGAGGCGATAGTGAGTGTCGTAGCAGAGCATTTTGAAGCGCGTGGGCCGGCTACGGAGCCATCGCCCAAGATGGAGACGCGAGCACTCGATGTCTTCTATGGCGCCAAGCAGGCACTCTATAGCATCGATCTCAGCATACGCGAGAACGAGGTCACAGCCCTGATCGGCCCTTCGGGGTGCGGCAAGTCGACCTACCTGCGATGCTTGAACCGAATGAACGACACCATTCCCGAGTGTCGCGTGAGTGGCGAGGTCAGTCTCGACGGTGCCAACATCTACGATATCAATGTCGATGTGGTGGAGGTGAGGGCGCGGGTCGGCATGGTCTTTCAGAAGCCGAACCCGTTCCCGAAGTCGATCTACGACAACATTGCCTACGGGCCGCGCATCCACGGCGTCGGGTGGACACGTGAACAGCTCGATGAGATCGTCCAGCGGAGCCTGGTGCGTGCCGGCCTCTGGGAGGAGGTCCGCGATCGACTTGATGAGCCTGGCACCGGGCTGTCGGGCGGCCAGCAGCAGCGCCTGTGCATCGCGCGCGCGATCGCCGTCAATCCGGAGGTGATCTTGATGGATGAACCCTGTTCCGCGCTCGATCCCATCGCCACAGCCCGCATTGAGGAACTGATAGATGAGCTGAAGGTGAACTACACCATCGTCATCGTCACTCACTCGATGCAACAGGCCGCGCGAGTGTCCCAGCGGGCCGCGTTCTTTCACCTTGGCGTGCTGGTCGAATGCGACGACACGCCGACGATGTTCACCAACCCGAGCGACAAGCGGACCCAGGACTACGTCACCGGCCGCTTCGGCTAGCCATCGATCGAGGGAGAACATATACATGGAAAAAGGCCACATCGTCAGCGCCTTCGACCAGGAACTCGGCGGCCTGACCAATGTCATCATGGAGATGGGGGGCATCGCCGAGGCTCAGCTCGCCGACGCTATCCAAGCGGTGGCGACCCGCGATATCGACCTGGCTGAGAAAGTCGTGGCTCAGGACAAACGCGTCGACCAGCTTGAGGCGGAGGTCGATGCGGCAGCGATCCAAATGCTTGCGTTGCGTCAGCCGATGGCCGGAGACCTGCGCCAGGTCGTGACCGCGCTGAAGGTATCGCACATGGTCGAGCGCATCGCTGACTACGCCAAGAACATTGCCAGGCGCGCCACGGTTCTCAGTCAGCTGCCGCCGATTCAACCCCGGCAGAGTATCCCCCGCATGGGCCGCCTCGCCCAGCAGCAGCTCAAGGATGTCCTCGATGCCTACGTCAAACGTGACGCCGATCGCGCCATCGCGGTGTGGCAGAGCGACCGCGAGTTGGACGAGTTGTACGAGGCCCTGTTTCGTGAGGTCCTGACCTACATGATGGAGGACCCGCGCAACATCACGGCCGGCACCCACGTGCTGTTCATGGCCAAGAACATCGAGCGGATCGGCGATCACGCTACCAACGTCGCGGAAATGGTCTACTTCTTGGTTCACGGCGAACCACTGCAGCAATCGCGGCCCAAGGGAGATCGGACCAGCCTCACCGTGGTCGAGCCGCAAGGTGGGAGCGCCACGGCATCCGAGCCGGAATGAAGCCGCTGATTCTGGTCGTCGAGGACGAAGCGGCGCTGGTGGAAATGCTGCGCTACAACCTCGAGGCCGAGGGCTACAGGGTGGCCGAGGCGGGCGATGGCGAGCAGGCGCTCGTCCTGGTCGCGGAGGAATCACCCGACCTGGTGCTTCTCGATTGGATGCTGCCCCAGGTCTCGGGCATCGAGGTCTGCCGCCGGCTGAAGCGTGCACCGAGCACGCGCCACATCCCGATCATTCTGTTAACCGCGCGCGGCCACGAAGAAGATACGATTCGTGGGCTCGACACCGGTGCTGACGACTACATCGTCAAGCCGTTCGCGCTGTCGCTTCTGCTTGCGCGCATTCGCGCAGTACTACGACGGACCCGGCCCGCGCTCTCCGCGGATAAACTTCAGCGCGGCGACCTGATCATTGACCTAAGCGCGCATCGGGTCATCCGGGCGGGCACGGAGGTACATCTCGGACCAACCGAGTATCGCCTGCTTCGCCACCTGATGGAGCACCCGGCCCGGGTTTTCTCGCGCGAGCAGCTGCTAGACGCGGTATGGGGACGCGATGCCTACGTCGAGCCCCGCACCGTCGATGTTCATGTTCGGCGCCTGCGCAAAGCCCTCAACACCGAAGGCCATCCTGACGCCATCCGCACCGTGCGGGCCGCCGGCTACGCCCTCGGACTGTAGGGGGCCACGCTCAGACTTCGTTGCCGCGCATCTGATCGGCGATGAAATCGGCCTGGCGGATCGCCAGGGCGACGATCGTGAGCGTCGGATTGCCCGCCATCGAGGACGCGAACTGGCTGCCGTCGGAGATGAACAGGTTAGCGACATCGTGAGTTTGGCCGAACGCGTTGACGACGCCGTCCTCGGCGCGCTCGCTCATGCGGCAGGTCCCGAGGTTGTGCGAAGCAGGCAGAGGCGCGCCTTCGAACACGCGCTTCGCGCCGACCGCCTCGAACAGCGCCACCGAGCGCTTATAGCCATGGTTCTTCATAGCGAGCTCGTTGGGGTGGTCGTCGAGATGCAGATTGGGGATCGCCAGTCCAAACTGATCCTTCTTCGTCGCGTGTAGACTCACCCGGTTCGTCTCCATTGCCATGTCCTCACCAAGCACACAGATCGAGGAGGTGTGGTTATAGGCTTCGATCCAGCTCGTGTGCGCCGAGCCCCACGCGCCCGGATTGAAGAAGGCTGAAAAGTAGGGTAGGCCGAGCGAGCTGGCGAGGAAGTAGTAGCCGCCGACGAAGCCACGCGAGTCGTCGAACCGTGCCTCGTCGCGAATGATCCCGGCGACCGTCAGGCCGCGGTGCATGTTCACCGGCTGCTCGAATTGACCATAGACGAAGCCGAACATGTGACGCATATAGTTCTTGCCGACTTGTCCCGAGCTGTTGGCGAGACCGTCCGGGAACGCGCTGGATTCGGAGTTCAAGAGTAGCCGGGGCGTCTCGATTGAGTTGCCGGCGATGCAGACGATGCGCGCCTTTTGCGATTGTTGGCGGCCGGCCGCATCGGCGTAGAGAACGCCGCTTATCCGACCATCGGCCCCGTGCTCGACCTTTAGCGCCATGCAGCCAACCCGGACCTCGCACCGGCCGGTCGCCTCGGCCTTGGGAATTTCGGCGTTCATCGTCGACCATTTAGCGCCCGAGCGGCAGCCTTGTTGGCAAAAGCCGATCTGGTCGCAGCCATTGCGGCCGTCACGCGGATTCATATTGACCGCAAGATTGTTGGTGTCGATTTCGGTGTAGCCAAGGCGGCGGCCGCCGGCCTTAATGACCTTGTAGTTATTGATCTCCGGCGCCATGGGAATGCCGTGGGTCCCAGTCACGCCCATCTTGTCCTCGGCACGCTCGTAGTAGGGCGCGATGTCGTCCAGACTGAGGGGCCAGTCGGCAATGTTGGCGCCGCTAAGCGCGCCGTACGTCGATCGCGCCTTGAATTCGTGCGCCTGGAAGCGCGGGGTCATGGCCGCCCAGTGCAATGTCGTGCCTCCGACGCCCTTGCAGGTCAGCGTCGGCGCGTCAGCGAAATTCTTGGCGATCGGTGATGAGCCGGTGCACGATCGGGGGTCGGTCCACGAGAGCAGGTCGTACATCGCATACTCATCATTCTCGAAGTCGGTCTCCTTGAAGCGCGGACCCGCCTCGATCACGACGACATCGATGCCACGCTGGGCCAGTTCGTTGGCGAGGGTTCCGCCGCCGGCACCCGAGCCGATGATGACAACCACCGAATCGTCGTCGTTGCCGTAGGTGACGGTCGCGACCTCGTCATCGAGGAAATCGTCGTGGCTCATAGTCATTGCCGCTACCTTTGGGGTTAGAGGTCGTTGCGCCGCATTTGTTCGGCGATGTACTCGGCCTGGCGGATCGCGAGAGCAACGATCGTCAGCGTCGGGTTCCCGGCCATCGACGAGGTGAACTGACTGCCATCCGACATGAACAAGTTGTCGATGTCGTGGCTTTGTCCCCACTTGTTGACGACGCCCCTGGCGGCATCGCCCGCCATTCTACAGGTGCCGAGATTGTGCGAGGCGGGCAGCGGGGGCGCCTCGAAGACGCGCTTGGCGCCGACCGCCTCGTACAGCTCGCGCGAGCGCTTGTAGGCGAAGTTCCTCATCGCCAGCTCGTTGGGGTGGTCATCGAGGTGGAGATTGGGGACCGGCAACCCGAATTGGTCCCTTTCCGTAGGATGCAGGCTCACCTGGTTGGTCTCGATCGGCATGTCCTCGCCGAGCAAGCCGACACTGGCGATGTGGTCGTAGGGTTCGATCCAGCTTGTGTACTCGCGCCCCCACCCCATCGGGTTGAGAAAGGCGGCGTAGAACGGTAGTCCGAGCGCCAAGAGCGCGGTGTAGTAGCCGCCGACAAAGCCCCGAGTGGGGTCATTGTGGGCCTCGTCGCGGATCCACCCTGCGACCGGCTGGCCCCGATGGAAGTTCACCGGCTGGTCAAATTCGGCGTAGACAAACCCGAACATGTGGCGCATGTAGTTCTTGCCGACCTGGCCCGAGGCATTGGCCAGTCCGTCGGGGACGGCACTCGACTCCGAGTTAAGCAGCAGCCGCGGCGTCTCGATCGAATTTCCGGCCACGCAGACGATTCGTGCCCGTTGGCGCCGCTGGTTGCCGGCCTGATCGGCGTAGACGACGCCACTGACCCGTCCGTCGCCGCCCTGCTCGATCCGCAGCGCCATGGCATTGGGGCGCACCTCACAACGGCCGGTCGCTTCAGCCTTGGGGATTTCCGAATTCATGGTCGACCACTTGGCGCCAGACCGGCAGCCCTGGTGGCAAAAACTAATCTGGTCACAGGCGTTGCGGCCGTCGCGCGGCTCGGTATTGACCGCCACGTTGTTGGTATCGATCTGGCTATAGCCGATCCGGCGCGCGCCCGCCGCCATGACCTTGAAGTTGTTGTTCGGCGGAAGCCGCGGGATCCCGTTCGTGCCGGCGACACCCATCTTGTCCTCGGCCCGGTCGTAGTACGGGGCTATCTCGTCGAGGCTGAGCGGCCAGTCGGCGAGGTTGGCGCCGGCGATATCGCCATAAACGCTGCGGACCTTGAACTCGTGGTCCTGGAAGCGCGGGCACATGCCGGCCCAGTGCAAGGTCGAGCCGCCAACGCCCTTACACACCCAGGTCGGTGCATCGCCGAAGTTTTGCGCGACCGGAGAGGAACCGGTGGCCGCGCGTTTGTCGCGCCAAGTGAGCTTGGCGTGCATGGCCCACTCGTCGTTCTCAAAGTCGGTCTCCTTGAAGCGTGGGCCGGCCTCGATCACGACCACGTTGATCCCTTTTTGGGCAAGCTCGTTGGCAAGCGTGCCGCCGCCGGCCCCCGACCCGACGATCACGGCGACGGAACCGTCGTCCTCATCGAAGGTAACGGCGGCAATATCGTCGTCGAACGAATCATCATGGCTGGTCATGTCGAGGACCTCGGCCCGTTGCGCGCCATTCAGAGATCGTTGCGCCGCATCTGCTCGGCGATGTATTCGGCCTGTCGAATCGCCAGAGCGACGATGGTCAGGGTCGGGTTACCAGCGCCACCCGAGCTGAACTGGCTGCCGTCCGAGACGAACAGGTTGGCGATCTCGTGGCTTTGGCCCCAGCGGTTGGTTACGCCATCGCGCGGATCCTCGGCCATGCGGCAGGTGCCCATGTTGTGGCCGGCGGGAAACACCTTCCACTCGATGACCTTACGGGCGCCAGCCGCCTCATAGAGCTCAGTTCCTTTCTTGAGGGCATGGTTGCGCGCGGCGAGATCGTTGGCGTGGTAGTCCTGATGGCAGACCGGGATAGGCAGCCCGTTCTTATCCTTTTCATCCGGATGTAGGTAGATACGGTTGCTCGCGGTCGGCATATCCTCGGCCAGCAGGGTGCAGCCAGCCGTATGGTCATAGGCTTCGATGTCACCAGCATAGGCCCGACCCCAGGCGCCGTGGTAGAGCCAACCGGCATAACCGGGGAGCCCGAGCGAGACCGCAAGAAAATAAAAACCACCGGCGAACCCGCGCTCCGGCCGATGATGACTCTCGTCTCGAATGATGCCGGAGACCACCCGACCGCGGTGGAAGTTCACCGGCTTGTCGAAGATCGCGTAGATGCCTTGATCTACGTGGGTGATGTAGTGCTTGCCGACCTGGCCGGCGTTGTTGGCGAGGCCATCGGGAAACGTCGTGGATGCCGAGTTAAGCAGGAGGCGCGGCGTTTCAATGGCGTTGCCGGCCACCGCCACGACGCGGGCTTTCTGAACGTGGTGGCTGCCGGTCTTGTCGGCGTACAACACACCGTTGGCCCGGCCGGCGTCATCGTGCTCCACGCGCAAGGCCATCGAGTGGGGCCGCACCTCGCAACGTCCCGTCGCCTCGGCGCGCGGGATATCGGTGTAGAGTGTCGACCACTTGGCGCCAGACTTGCAGCCCTGGAAACAGTATCCGATCTGGTCGCACGCGTTGCGCCCGTCATAGGGCTCCGAGTTGATGGCGTGGGTTCCGGTGTCGTAGTCCGTGTAGCCAACGCGCTTCGCGCCCAACGCCAAGACCTTGTAATTGTTGCCCTGCGGAAGCCAGGGCCGGCCGCCGGTGCCGGCAACGCCGAGTTTGGCCTCGGCGCGATCGTAGTAGGGTTCGAGTTCCTCCAGGCTGAGCGGCCAGTCGATCAAGGTGGTGCCAGCGATGTCGCCATATGTCGTGCGCGCTCTTAACTCACTGTCCTTGAGACGGATCGACGTGCCAGCCCAGTGAACCGAGGTGCCGCCGACCGTTTTGAGCATCCACGCCGGCTGGTCTGGGAACATCGTCATGTTGGCCCGGTTGCCGCGCGCCTCGCGCCGGTCATCCCAGGTCCAGCGGTCGGCCATCGCGAGCTCGTCGTTCTCGAAATCGGCCATTTCGATACGCCCGCCGGCCTCGAGTAGAACCACGTTGACGCCGTTTTGACAAAGCTCGTTGGCGAGCGTGCCGCCGCCAGCGCCCGAACCGACGATGACCACCACGGAATTATCGTCGTGGTCGAACGTCACCGCGGCGACGTGGTCATCGAAGGCGCTCATGTGCCTCTCTCCTCAGGCGCCGCCGTGATCGGGCGCTGGCCGCATTATAGCGCCTCCCCAGGCTGCGCCCAGTCGTCCTTAGCGGGTTTGGAAGTCGCAGATGCAGAAGTCGGCGATCTCGGCGTCGAGGCGGGGGACGAAGACCGCGTGGGCATGGGATGCGCGGTATCGCTCCATTGCGCGCGCGTTCTCGAAAGTCGAGACGAGGATATGGGTGTAGCCGTGGGTGAAGTCCTTGCCGAGGTGCGGTTGAGAGAACTTGTCGAACCGATTGACGCCGTAGTGAGCGCTGACCACGCCGGGAACCTGTTTCATGACGTTGCGACAGAACGTCTTGCTGTGCCGGTGGATACTCTGATCGTAGCCGCGCTTATATTTGAGGTAGACGACGTGGTGCAGCATCAGCTCGTCTCAGGCGGCGGCAACGGCGTGTGGCAAAGTTCGAGTTTGAGGCCGTCTGGATCGGCGAAAAAGACGGCGTAGTAGCCCGGCATGTAATCGTACTCCGCCGGGGGGTCGAGGACGTTCGCCCCGATCTCCTGAAGCCGCGCGTGCAGCCACTCGACATCGTCGCGGCTGTCGGCTCCGAAGGCGAAGTGGTGGAGCCCTGGCGAGTAACGGTCGTGGACCTTGTTGGGCGAGTCGGGGTTGGACGGGCTGATGATGACGGTGCCAGCCTCTCGCTTGGCCCAGATCACCATATCCTCGGGTGAGGGAAAGCGCCGGTAGCCGAGCACGCCCAGCACGGCGTCGTAGAACGCCGCCGACTGCGTCATGTCACTGACACTGAGTGAGAGATGATGCATGCCGCCAAGCGTCATGGCTACCGAGCACCTCCTACTCGGCCGCTTGGCGCACCGCTTCGGCGAGCAGCACCCAGCTAAACGACTTGGCGATGATCTGCCAGCGACCGTCGACCTTGAGCAGGCTTAGATAGTCTGTGAACAGCCGATCGCCGATCGCCATCCGTACTTTGGCGAGTGCCGAGCCCGCGCCCGATTGGTCGATGGAGAGAATCTTGTCCATCCGCGGCTGGCCCGTGACCTTGGGCGCGGTCCGGCCCCGCACTCGCTCATAGACCGTCTCCATATCGTCGTCTTGGAGCGCCCCGTCCGGTGCGTAGTAGAGATGGCAACTGGGGTGGAAAATCTGTTTCAGCTTGTCGGCATCGCTTTCGTAAAAGCCGTCGAAGTAGTTGGTGAGCGCTTCGGCGATCTCCGCATACGCTTGGTCCATGTAGGTCTCCTCTTGGAGGTCGGACGATCTCGTCAAATCTCATTGCCCCGCATTTGATCGGCGATGTACTCGGCTTGGCGAATCGCCAGCGCGACGATCGTGAGCGTCGGGTTTGCAGCCGCGCCGGTGGTGAATTGACTGCCGTCCGAGACGAACAAGTTGGCGATGTCGTGGCTCTGTCCAAACTTGTTGACGACACCGGTCTGAGAGTCGTCGCTCATGCGGCAAGTGCCGAGATTGTGGCCGCTCGGAAACGCCGACCATTCGTGCAAGCGCTTGGCACCCATGGCGTCCCACATCGCTGTGCACTGTTTAAGGCCGTGGTTGCGGATCAGCCGATCGTTCGGGTGGTTGTCGAGGTGGCAAACCGGGATCGGCAGTCCATGGTGATCCTTATCCGTAGGGTGCAAGTAGACCCGGTTGTTCTCGATCGGCATGTCCTCGCCGAGAATGTAGACCCCGGCGGTATGCTCGTAGGCGTCGAGCCAGGAGGTATAGTCGCTCCCCCACCCGTCGTGGCGGAGCGCCAGCGCATAGTCGCGCAGACCCAGCGCGATGGTCAGGAAGTAATAGCCACCGACGAAGCCGCGCTCGGGTTTGTGGTAGCTCTCGTCGCGGATGGTGCCCGAGACGGTGCGGCCGCGATGCCAGTTCACCGGCTGGTCGAAGACGCCGTAGACCGCGCCCTCCACGTGGGTCATGTAGTTCTTGCCTACCTGGCCGGAGGAATTGGCGAGCCCATCGGGGTAGGTGCTCGACTCCGAGTTCAACAGGAGCCGGGGCGTCTCCACCGAGTTGCCGGCGACGCAGACAATCCGTGCCTTCTGCAGATGATGCTCGCCATCGCGATCGGCGTAGACAACCCCGCTGACCTTGCCGGTGTCATCGTGCTGGACCTGTAGGGCCATGCACTGCGAACGCACCTCGCAGCGGCCGGTCGCCTCTGCTTTGGGAATTTCGGTGTAGAGCGTCGACCATTTGGCTCCCGATTTGCAGCCCTGTATGCAGAAACCGATTTGATCGCAGGCGTTGCGGCCGTCGTAGGGCACCGCGTTTATGGCATGGGTGCCGGTATGGTACTCGGTGTAGCCGATCCGTTTGGCGCCCGCCGCCATCACCTTGTAATTGTTGTTGCCCGGCAGCCACGGCCGCCCGCCAGTGCCCGCCACCCCCATCTTGGTCTCGGACCGGTCGTAGTAGGGCTCGATATCTTCCAGGCTGATCGGCCAATCCATGAGGCTCGTGCCCTCGATCGCGCCGTAGGTCGAACGAGCCTTGAACTCGGTATCCTTGATGCGTGGGCATGTTCCAGTCCAATGGACCGTGGTGCCGCCCACCGCCTTGCACATCCAGTTGGGATTGTCCGGAAATTGTGTGGTCGATTCGCGGCTGCCGGCGCCCTTGCGCGGGTCGCCCCAAAGCAGCATTCGGCCCATCACGTCTTCGTCGTTTACGAAGTCGTCCATCTCGATCCGCTTGCCGGCCTCGATGATCACGACATCGATACCCTTTTGGCACAGCTCGTTCGCGAGTGTTCCGCCGCCAGCGCCAGAGCCGATGATAACGACTAAAGAATCATCGGCATGATCGAACGTGACCGCAGCAATGTCGCGGTCATCATCGTGCCTGCTCATGCTCTCTCTCCTGTCTTCATATCTCGTTGCCACGCATTTTCTCGGCGATGTACTCGGCCTGGCGGATCGCCAGGGCCACGATGGTGAGCGTCGGGTTGCCGGCCATCGAGGAGGCGAACTGGCTGCCGTCCGAGATGAACAGGTTAGTGATTTCGTGGCTCTGGCCCCACTGGTTCACGACCCCCGCCTGGGCATCATCGGCCATGCGGCAGGTGCCAAGGTTGTGGGAGGCGGGCAGTGGCGGCGATTCGAACACCCGGACCGCGCCAGCAGCCTCCATCAGCGCCACCGTCTTGCGGTAGGCATAGTTCTTCATGTGGATCTCGTTGGGGTGGTCGTCGAGGTGAAGGGTCGGGATCGGCAGCCCATACTGATCCTTGTCGGTGGGGTGCAGCGAGACCTGGTTGGTGTCCATCGCCATGTCCTCGCCTAGGATCTGCAAGCCGGCGATGCGGTCAAAGGCCCCCAGCCAGTCGGCATAGTCTCGTCCCCAGCCCTTGGGGTTCAAGAACGCCGCGTAGAACGGAAGCCCAAGCCCGATCGTTCCGCTGTAATAGCCGCCAACGAATCCGCGCGACTCGTCATGCCTCACCTCGTCGCGGAGGATCCCGCCGACGACGATGCCGCGGTTCATGTTCACCGGCTTGTCGAACTCGGCGTAGACGAAGCCGAACATGTGACGCATATAGTTCTTGCCGACCAGGCCCGAGGCGTTAGCAAGCCCGTCCGGGTGCAAACTCGATTCTGAGTTGAGCAACAATCGCGGCGTCTCAATCGAGTTGCCGGCGATGCAAACCACCCGCGCTTTTTGTACATGCTCGTTGCCGTCACGATCGACGTAAAGAACCCCGCTTACGCGACCAGCTTGGTCGTGCTCGACACGGAGCGCCATGCACTCGGGTCGAATTTCGCACCGGCCGGTGGCTTCGGCTTGCGGCAGCTCGGTATTGAACGTCGACCACTTCGCGCCCGAGCGGCAGCCCTGCATGCAAAAACCGATCTGATCGCAGGCGTTGCGACCGTGTCGGGGCTCGATGTTGATGGCGAGATTATTGGTGTCGAAGTCCGTGTAGCCCATTCGTTGGGCGCCGAGCGCCATGACTTTGTAGTTGTTGTTGCCGCCATGGAAGGGGATGCCGTTGCGTCCCGAGACGCCCATTCTGTCCTCGGCGCGGACGTAGTAGGGCTCGATCTCGGCGAAGTCGATCGGCCAATCGGCGATGCTCGTGCCGGGGATATCGCCATAGGTCGAGCGCGCCTTGAACTCGTGTGGCTGGAAGCGCGGGCACATCGCCGCCCAGTGCAGCGTGCTGCCGCCAACGCCCTTGCAGAGCCAGGTCGGCGCCTCCGAGAAATTCTGGGCGACCGGCGAGGTTCCGGTGGCGGCGCGTTTGTCCTTCCAAGTGAGACGGTCGTACATCTCCCACTCGTCGTTCTCGAAGTCGGTATCCTTGAAGCGAGGACCTGCCTCGATCACGACCACGTCGATGCCCTTTTTTGTCAGTTCGTTTGCCAGCGTGCCGCCACCAGCGCCCGAACCGACGATAACGGCCACTGAATCATCGCCTCTCTCGAATGTGACGGCGGCGACCTCATCGTCGAGGAAATCGTCGGACATTGGCGTCCTCCCTAGATCGTGTGCGTGCGCATCTGTTCAGCGATGTACTCGGCCTGTCGGACCGCCAAGGTCACGATCGTAAGCGTCGGGTTGGCGGCCGAAGCCGTCGTGAACAAGCTGCCGTCGGATACGAATAGGTTGGGTATATCATGACTCTGGCCCCAGCGGTTGGTCACCCCGTCGCGCGGGTTGGCGCTCATGCGTGCGGTCCCGAGGTTGTGGGACGAGGGCATCGGCTGCTGCTCCATCGTCTTGGTGGCCCCAATCGCCTCATAGAGCGCGGCCACCTTTTTGAACCCGTAGTTCTTCATCGCGAGCTCGTTGGGGTGGTCGTCGACGTGGACGTGGGGGATGGGCAACCCAAAGCGGTCCTTCTCGGACGGATCGAGGGTGATGGTGTTGCTGGCCTGCGGCATGTCCTCGCCACAGAACCAGCAGCCAGTGGTGTGGGCGTAGTGCTCGATGTCTTGGGTGATGGAGCTACCCCAGCCGGTCGGCTTGGAGAAAGCCGCGAAGTAGGGAAGACCCAGCGCCTCGGTCATCATATAGATGCCGCCCGCGAAGCCGCGCGACGGCTCGTGCTTCGCCTCATCGCGCGCCAGCCCGCACACCACGGTGCCACGGTTCATATGGATAGGCCTCGCGAACCGCGCCCACAGGAAGCCTGACATGTGGCGCATGTAGTTGCGCCCAAGTTCGCCTGACAAATTGGCAAGCCCGTCGGGGAACCGGCTCGTCTCCGAGTTTAGGAGAAGGCGTGTGGTCTCGATGGCGTTGCCGGCGACGCAGACAACGCGAGCCTTTTGAAGGTGGCGATGGCCGTCCCGGTCCGCATACTCGACGCCGCTCGCATGGCCACACTCATCGTGGACAATGCGCAGCGCCATGCACTCGGTGCGGAGCTCGCAGTTGCCTGTGGCCTCGGCCTTGGGGATCTCGGCATACAGCGTCGACCATTTGGCACCCGATTTGCAGCCCTGGAAGCAGAAGCCAATGGCATCGCATCCGTTGCGCCCGTCGCGTGGCACCGGGTTGATCGCGAGGTTGCCGTGGTCGACATGGCGATAGCCGACGCGACGCGCCCCAGCGGCGAAAATCTTGTAGTTGTTGTTGGCCGGCAGGGGCGAGATGCCCTGGGTGCCCGAGACCCCCATCTTGGCCTCCGCGCGGTCGTAGTAGGGCGCCATTTCCTCGGCGCTGACCGGCCAGTCGAGGAGGTTCGCACCCTTGATCGCGCCATAGGTCGAGAGCGCTTTGAACTCATGCGCCTGGATACGCAGGCACACTCCGCCCCAGTGTGTGGTCGAGCCGCCGACCGCTTTGACCACCCAACTTGGCGTCTCGGGAAAAAGTATGGCGGCGGGCGAGGTGCCCGAGATCGTCCGCTTGTCGGTCCAGGTCAGCTGCTCGTAGGCGGCCCACTCATCGTTGAGAAAGGCGTCCATCTCGATCCGTGGTCCCGCCTCCAACAAGACGACCGCGATCCCGCGCGCGCACAGCTCATGCGCCATGGTGCCGCCACCGGCGCCCGACCCGATGACGACAACGACCGAATCGTCGTCCTCATCGTATGTGACGGCGGCGACGTGGTCTGGCTTGGCGGCGGCCACCACCGGCTCGCGCGCCCTACGCGTCCGGGATCCAGGAGATATCGTCGAAACCACGGTTGATGTAGCCGCCGAGGTGCGCCGAGGGGCCCTCGTAGCCGAAATACCGCCACACCAACGGGTTGTTGTAGAGGTGGCGCACCGTCGCGCCGCGCATGTCCTCGAAGAAATCTGAGCCTTCGATCGACTTCAGCGCCTCGAGCTTGTAGCCATTCGAGAGATCGACGAAGGGAATGTTGAACACCCCATCGAGCGTCTTGACCCCATCGTTCAACAGGCTGACGCGCGCGTCTTCGGCTTCCTCATCGACGGTCTCGACGACCTTGGCGTAATACACATCGCCGAGGAAATCGTGCGGATAGAGCTGGCGCGCCATCTGCACCAGCGTCTTCGTCGTATGCTCGTCCAACTTCGCCATGGTTGCCTACCTTCGCCGGTCCTGTCCCGGCGGAATGGTAGCCGATCAGCCCTCAAACGAAAACGGGGCTCAAACAGAGCCCCGTCGTGGCCGCACGCTGAGAAGGCTCAGTTACCTTCGCCGGGCTCGGGGCTGAAGTACTTGTCGAACTTGCCGATTTGGTCTTTGTGCTTATCGGCGTCCGCAGGCACTTTGCCGATCTGGGTGATGTTGGGCCATTTCTCCGCGTACTCGCGGTTCATCTCGACCCAGCGTTCGGTGCCGTCCTCGGTGTCGGGTAGAATCGCCTCGACCGGGCATTCCGGCTCGCAGACGCCGCAATCGATGCACTCGTCGGGGTGAATGACGAGCATGTTCTCACCTTCGTAGAAACAGTCGACGGGGCAGACCTCGACGCAGTCCATGTACTTACACTTGATGCAATTCTCGTTGACGATATACGTCATACCGCGCTCCCGAACCCGACGGGCGTCATTGGCCGACCCTCGGTTCTAGCTTGTTAAACGTGAAACGATTCACCGCAGCCGCAAACGCCCTTGGCGTTCGGATTCTTGAACACGAACCCGGCCTGTAGACGGTCCTCGATATAGTCCATCTCGCTGCCGAGGATGAACAAGACCGCCTTGGGGTCGATCAAGATGCGCACGCCTTTGTCCTCGACCGCCTCGTCCAGCGGGTTCGTCTCGCGCGCGAAGTCGATCTTGTAGCCCAGCCCCGAGCAACCCTTTTCGTCGATACTAATGCGCAGGCCAACCAGAGGTTCGCCATGCTCAGCGAGGATTGCTTTGACGCGTGCGGCGGCGGCCTCGGTGATCGTGATCGCGCTCGGTAAGGTCATGCTCGCTCGCTCCTTGCGGGCCGGTGGCTCCAGCCCCGTTTAGCAGTCAAATCATTCCAAGTTCAAGTCGGGCGCCCTCGGTCATCATGTCAGGCTCCCACGGCGGTTCCCACACCATCGCCACGTCGGTCCTCTCGATCCCCGGCACCGACCTTATGATCGCCCGCTCCACCATACCAGGCATCTGCTCGGCCACCGGGCACATCGGCGAAGTCAGTGTCATCCAGACCTTCATGCACCCCTCATCCTCGTCAGCCTCGATATGATAGATGAGCCCGATATCGTAAATGTTGACGGGGATTTCCGGGTCATAAACGGTGCGCAGTGCCTCGACGGCCCACTCCTCGAGGTTTTCGGGCTCACGGACCGGCTCATCATCGCCGGGCGCCGGGCGCCGATAATGGTGAGGGACCACGACCTTGGCGCCGGAGGTGCCGATAGCGATCTCTTCAAATGCGTGCTCCATGCCTCTACTCCGTGCTGACGGTATCGGCGCGGTCACGCAGGGCGGCGTTCAACGTGTGCCAGGCGAGTGTCGCGCATTTGACGCGCACCGGGAACGCACGCACGCCTGAGAGCACCGCGAGCTTGTCGAGCTCCTCCCAGTCGGCCTCGGCGGCGGGGTCGCCCGCGACGAGTTCGTGGAAACGCGAGAATAGGTCGCGCGCGTCCTCGACGGTCATGCCGGTCATCATCTCAGTCATTAGCGATGCCGAGGCGATCGAAATCGCGCAACCACGGCCGTCGAAGGCAGCTTTTTCGACCACGCTGTCCTTGATCGTCAGAAAGACGGTGATCTTGTCACCGCACAACGGGTTTTCGCCATGGGCGCAGCGATTGCACTCGAGCGGCTCGCCATAGTTGCGCGGCCGCCGGCTGTGGTCGAGGATCACCTCCTGGTAGAGTTCTCGCACGTCGTCCATCATCCCGCGAAGACCTCCAGGACCCGCCCAATACTTGCGATCAGTGCATCAGCATCGCTGCGCGTGTTGTAGATGCCGAAAGAGGCTCGCACTGTCGCCGCGACGCCAAATCGGTCCATGGTCGGCTGGGCGCAGTGGTGGCCCGCGCGGACCGCCACCCCCTCGTGATCCACGATGGTGCCAATGTCGTGTGGATGTATGCCCTCCAGCGTAAACGACAAGATAGCGCCCTTGTTGGCCGCCGTGCCGATCAGCCGAACGCCGTTGATCTCACTCAGCCGCGCGGTCGCATAACGCAGCAGATCCTGCTCGTGCGCCTCGATCGCCGCGAAGTCTAACTGACCGAGGTAGTCGATGGCGGCGCCAAGCCCGATAGCGCCAGCGATGTGCGGGGTGCCGGCCTCGAACTTGTGGGGTAGGGCCGCGAACTTGGTCTCCTCGAACGTAACCGAGGTGATCATCTCGCCACCACCTTGATAGGGTGGCATCACCTCCAGAAGTTCGGCCTTGCCGTACAACACGCCGATGCCGGAGGGGCCATACAGCTTGTGTCCGGAGAAGACGTAGAAGTCGCAGTCGAGGTCCGTGACGTTCACGGGCAGGTGAGGAACGGCCTGGCAGCCGTCGACCAGAACCGTGATTCCGCGCGCGCGCGCCAGTCCAATGATCTCGCGAATCGGCGTGATGGTACCGAGCGCGTTCGACATCTGGGTGATCGCGATAATTTTGGTTCGCGGACTAAGCAAGTCCGCCACGGCGTCAAGCTCGATCTCGCCCGCGTCATTGACCGGGGCGACCTTGATAACCACGCCTATGTCATCGCGCAGCATCTGCCACGGCACGATGTTTGAATGATGCTCGATATGGCTTAACACGATCTCGTCGCCGGCCTTTAGGCGCGAGTGCCCGTAAGTCTGCGCCACCAGATTGATCGCCTCGGTGGCGTTGCGCACGAAGACAATTTCGCGCGTCTCACCGGCCCCGAGGAAGGCGCGCACCTTCTCCCGCGCCGCCTCGAAATTCTCCGTTGCCCGCTGGCTCAGATAGTAGACACCGCGATGAATGTTGGCGTATTCGGCCTCATAGCAGTGGCGCTCGGCATCAATCACCGCCTGAGGTTTCTGCGCGCTTGCCGCCGAATCGAGGAACACCAGCGGCTTGCCATGGACCGTTCGCTCAAGAATGGGAAAATCGGCGCGCACCGCCGCGGCATTGAACGCGCGTTGCGCGCTCGCCGGCGCCGACAAACGTGGCTCGACCATCGCGTTCACGGAATGCTCCGGCCCGGTGGTGCCCCAGCGAGCCACGCCGCGAGCCTACCGCGCAGCCAGCCGCCGAACGCGGGGATCGTGGCGTCCGCCACCAGTTCGACGACGAAAGCCTCGGTGAGCATGTGGCTGGCCTCGCGATGGCCGATGCAGCGGCTGCGCAGATAGAACAGCGCTTCTTCGTCCAGCGCGCCTGTGGTGGCGCCGTGACTGCATTTCACGTCATCCGCGTTGATCTCAAGCTCGGGCTTTGAATTGACCTCAGCGCTCTCCGACAACAGCAGGTTTTGGTTGAGCTGGTGGGCGTTGGTCCGCTGAGCGTCCTGAGCGACTACGACCTTGCCCTGGAAAACAGCGTGCGCATGGTCGTCGAGGACGCCGCGATAGACCTGCCGGCTGTAACCGCCGGGCGCCGAGTGAACAATTTGGGTGGTGTTATCGAGATGCTGCTTGTCTCGTCCGAGATATATGCCCCGGAGGTCGCAGCGGGCGCCTTCGCCGGAAAGGCAAGCGTCGATCTCATGGCGCGAGAGCTTGGCGCCGAGCGCTGCGGCAAAGCTCTCGTAGTGCGCGTCGGCCGCGATGTCGACCGAGGTCGCTGCCAGGTGATACGCGGCGAGCGAGTCGTCCTGGAGGCGATGATGGCGAAGCTGTGCACCGGATTCGAGAACTATACGGGTGGTCGCGTTGGTCCAATACGAGCCTTCGCCCGCCGAGCCCTCGGCCAGTGAGCCGTGGCCTAACGCCGCGTGGGTTTCGATTATGGTCATCGCCGAGCCGCGGCCGGCGATGATGAGGTTGCGGGCATAGCTCGCGGTGGCCGTGTCTTGTGGCACCGTGAGGAACAGCAGGTGAAGCGGCCGGCTGGGGCGGCTATCCGGCGCGACCCGGATCACTGCGCCATCCATCATGAAAGCACTGTTGAGCGAACGGAGCGCGTCTTCCGGGGCGGCGGACGCAGGCCCGATCATGGCGCGCAGGTCCGGGTGCCCTGTGCGGAGCGCCGCCGCGAGCGAAACGGCAAACGCATCCGAAACCTGGCCATCGTCGCTGAGGTCGGCTCGCAGCCGACCGTTGACGAAAACCAGCACTTGGCAGTCGATACCGTCGAGCACAAAGGGGGCCAGCGTCCCGCGATCGATGCCGTCGATGTCGCGCGGCGCCAGCGGCAACGCCGCCTCGCCAAGCCCTCGCAGGTTGGTGTATTTCCAGCTCTCCAGCCGTGGCGTCGGCACGCCATTGTCGAGGAAGGCCTGAAACGAGGCACGCCTGTGCGCGTCCAGCCAATCGACTTCAGCGCCTGGCAGCGACGGTGCGGCCGAAGCGAATTCCTCGGCGTAGGTGTCGAGCACGCTCATGCCGCCGCGGCCTCGTACGCAGCGTAGCCCTCCCGCTCCAGCGTCAGCGCCAGATCCTTGTCGCCCGAGGCCACGATGCGACCGCCGCTGAGCACGTGAACGCAATCGGGAACGATGTAGCTCAACAAGCGCTGATAGTGGGTGATCAGAAGCATCGTCCGATCGGGCCCGCGCAGCCCATTGACTCCGTTGGCGACAATCTTGAGCGCATCGATATCCAGACCCGAGTCGGTTTCATCAAGGATCGCGAGGCGCGGTTCGAGAACCGCCATCTGCAGGATTTCGTTCCGCTTCTTCTCGCCGCCCGAGAACCCGACGTTGAGCGACCGGCGAACCAGCTCATCGTCCATCTCAAGTATCTTGATGTTGCGGCGCGCAATTTTCAGGAATTCGATCGCATCGACCTCGCTCTCGCCGCGCTGCTTACGCTGAGCATTGAGCGCGGCCTTGAGGAAGTACATGCCGCTGACGCCGGGAATCTCGACCGGATATTGAAAGGCCAGGAAAACACCCTCACGCGCCCGTTCTTCGACGTTCATGGCGAGCAGGTTCTGGCCCTTGTAGACGGCCTCTCCCGCTGTCACCTCGTAGTCCTCGCGTCCGGCCAATGTATAGGACAGCGTGCTCTTCCCCGACCCGTTGGGGCCCATGATGGCGTGTACTTCGCCTTCCGGCACCACCAGGTCGACGCCGTTCAAGATCGGTGTGCCCCCGACGCTCACATGTAGGTTTTTTATCTCGAGCATTTGATCCCTCAGCCGACGCTGCCTTCAAGGCTCACTTCGAGCAGTTTTTGTGCCTCGACCGCGAACTCCATCGGCAGCTCCTTGAGCACGACCTTGCAAAACCCGTTGACGATGAGGTTCACGGCATCCTCCGCGCTCAGGCCGCGTTGCATGCAATAGAACAGCTGATCGTCACTGATCTTCGAGGTGGTCGCCTCGTGCTCCACCCGGGCGGCGCTGTTCTTGACCTCGATATAGGGCACGGTGTGTGCGCCGCAACGATCGCCGAGCAGGAGTCCGTCGCATTGAGTGTGGTTGCGAGCATTTCGTGCCTTGGGCTGGATGCGAACGAGCCCCCGATACGTATTCTGGCCATACCCCGCCGAGATGCTCTTCGAGACGATCGTCGAGCGTGTGTTGGCGCCGATGTGGATCATCTTGGTGCCGGTATCGGCTTGCTGGTGGTTGTTGGTCACGGCGACCGAGTAAAACTCGCCCACTGAGTTATCGCCTTGCAGGATGCAGCTCGGATACTTCCAGGTAATCGCCGATCCGGTCTCGACTTGGGTCCACGAGATTTTGGAGTTGCGACCACGGCAGGTGCCGCGTTTGGTGACGAAGTTATAGATGCCGCCCTTGCCGTTCTTGTCGCCGGGGTACCAATTCTGCACCGTCGAGTACTTGATCTCGGCGTCGTCGAGAGCCACCAACTCGACTACCGCGGCGTGCAATTGGTTCTCGTCGCGCATCGGCGCGGTGCACCCCTCCAGATAGCTCACATAGCTACCCTTGTCGGCGATCAGCAGGGTGCGTTCGAACTGCCCTGTGTTCTCGGCGTTGATCCTGAAGTAGGTCGAGAGTTCCATCGGACAGCGCACGCCCGGTGGAACGTAGACGAAGGTCCCGTCGCTGAAGACGGCCGAGTTGAGCGTCGCGAACGCGTTGTCGGCGTACGGTACCACCGTGCCCAGGTACTTCCGCACCAACTCGGGGTGCTCCCTGACCGCCTCGGACATGGCACAGAAGATAATCCCCTTCTCCGCGAGTGCCCCTTTGTAGGTCGTCGCGACGGAGACGCTGTCGAACACCGCGTCGACGGCGACCCCGGCAAGCGCTGCCCGCTCTTGCAGGGGAATGCCCAGCTTGTCGTACATCGCGAGCAGCTCGGGATCGACGTCGTCGAGGCTCTGCGGTCGGTCCTCCTGCGATTTTGGCGCCGCGTAGTAGTACGAGTCCTGATAGTCGATCTTCGGATAGCGGACGTTGGCCCAAGTCGGATCGCCGGCCGGCAGGAACCGTTCCCGCCAAGCCCGAAATGCCCGCAGCCGCCACTCCAGCATCCATTCCGGTTCGCCCTTCTTGGCCGAGATGAAGCGCACCACGTTCTCGTCGAGACCCTTGGGCGCGCGATCCTCCTCGACCTCGGTGACGAAGCCGTACTTGTACTCACCCCGCGTCAGCTCGCGTGCGGCGTCGATCGAGTCGATGTTAGCGGCCATGGTGGGGGCGATCTGTCAGGCGCACGCGGGGCGGACCCCCGGGGAACATGGTCATCGGGGCGCTGAGATCGGCGAGCGTCACCTGCTGAAGCGCCCCCCGCACGGCGGCATTGATGACCTGCCAGTGGCTTCGCAACGGGCAGAACGTCTCGATATCGCACTCGCCGGCTCCGTCCTCGACGCAGTCGGTCATCGCGATCGGCCCGTCAACGGCGGCAATGATGTCGACCACCGTGATGTCGGTCGCCGGAGAGACGAGCATGTAGCCGCCCTTGATACCACGGGTCGACTGCAACAGACCCGCCCGCGACAGATTCTTAAGAATGCGGCTCACGGTGGGAGACGGGAGGCGCGTCTCGCACGCCACCTCGGCGGCATTGCAGGCGCGCGCATTCTCGGTGGCGATGTACGTCATCAACACCACGGCATAGTCGGCCATGCGGCTCAATCTGATCATATTTCGGTGCCTTGGCGGCAGGGGCTCAAAAGAGGACTAAATCAATCCCCATTAACATAGCACCCCAAGTTCGCTTGTCCATCCCGACTTCGCTTATCAATGAAGCCTCTGCCAACCCCAGGTACTAGTCGGCCGGCCAACCTACCCAGCCGACGCCCTCGTGGCCATGGTCAAAGGTGTCGGGGTGCAGAATATCGGCCAGCATCTCCAGCGAGTCGACCAGTCGGGGCCCAGGCCGATTGAAGTAGGCTGAGCCGTCGGCGATGAACACCCGCGCAGTGCGCACGGCGCGGAGCGTGGGCCAGTCCGAGTGGCGGCTGAGCGCAGCCATGTTGCGCTGGCTCTCGGCGATGTCATAGCCGCACGGCAGGACGACAATCAGGTCGGGGTCGGCGTCGTGCAAAGCCTCCCAGCTCATCCACGGCGAATGCGTCCCCGCCACCCCAAACAGGCTGATACCGCCCGCCATCTCGACCAGTTGCGGCATCCAGTTGCCGGCCGCCATCAGCGGCTCAATCCATTCGATGCAGGCAACCCGGGGTTTCGGGGTCAGCGCCGACGCTCGCGCCGCGATGGCGCCCATGCGATCGGTCGCCGTCTGGACCAGAGTCTCGCCGGCGGTCGCCACGTCGAGGGCCTCGGCGACGCGCCGCACATCGGCCCACACGTCCTCGATCAGGTTGGGCTCGAGCGCCACCATTCGTGGCGCCGGACGGGCGACCTCTTGGGTCCAGGTCGAAAGGCATTCCACCACGTCGCGCGGGCTGACGGCGCACACCTCGCACTGAGTTTGGGTGACGATGACGTCAGGCTCAAGGGAGCGTAAAAGCGCCGCGTCGACCCGATAGACCGACAGCGCTTCCTGCAGAATCGCCTTCACGCGCTGGTCGATTTGGTAGCTCGTGCCCTCGGTGTCGAACTTCGGTACGGTGCAAACTGGCAGCCCGTCGACCCGCTCGGCCGGGTAGTCGCACTCATGGGAACAGCCTACCAGTCGCTCGCCGCAGCCCAGCGCGCACACGATCTCGGTGGCGCTCGCGATTAGTGAAACGACGCGCTCGACGGCCATGCGCCACTATCGCACGCGCACCCCCTCAGCCCCAAAAAGGCTGACGTTGCCTCGGCTCGCGGCTTAGCCGACAATGCCGCCATGACTAGGGACCACGGGCACCATGACATGGGTGGCCAGCCGGCGGGTCCAGTGGATCAGGCCGAGCACTTATACGCCTTGTGGGAGAAGCGGGTGGACGCTCTGCTCGTGCTGCTCTCCGACAAGAAGCGTCGCATCATCGGTGTCGACGAATTGCGCCGCGGCATCGAATCGTTGCCCGCCGATGCCTATGAGCGCATGAGTTACTACGAGCGCTGGATCGCATCGATAACGGCCAATCTGGTTGAGAAGGGCGTGCTCGACCAAGACGAGATCGACGCCCGCGTCGCCGGCCTGCGCGTGCGCGACGAGGCGAGGCCGTGAGCCCACGCTTCGTGGTTGGCGATCGCGTGCGCGTGCGCGAGGCGTGGCCGCCTGGTCACCTCCGCACGCCCGCCTACATTCGCGGCAAGCGCGGCATCGTGTGTCAACACGTCGGGGATTTTGGCAACCCCGAGACCCTTGCCTACGGCGGCGACGGGCAGCCCCGGCAGCCCCTCTATCGCGTGCATTTCCCGCAAGCCTCGGTGTGGCCGGATTATCGTGGATCTGCCGCCGATTCACTCGAGGTCGAGATCTATCAGCACTGGCTAGATCCGGACCAGCACTGGCTCTATCCGGAGAAGGGCGCCACATGAGCGATCGGCACCACGGGCACGATCACGATCACGCAGCCATCGAGCACGCCGAGGCGTCGGCCGGTTACTACGAGCTGTTGGGCTCAGCGGTGCGCGAACTCCTGATCGAAAAGGGCGTCATCACGGCCGAAGAGGAGCGCCGCACCATTGAGGCGATGGATAAACGCGGACCCCACCTCGGCGCCCGCGTCGTGGCGCGCGCGTGGTCCGATCCCGCCTTCAAGAAGCGCCTGATAGCCGACGGTACGGCGGCGGTCGAGGAGCTGGGGATCGAGATGGCCCCCACCAAGCTCAAGGTGGTCGAGAACACGCCCGAGGTGCACAACCTTATCGTCTGCACGCTGTGCTCGTGTTACCCGCGGATGCTGCTCGGTTTGCCGCCCGATTGGTACAAATCGCGCGCCTACCGCTCGCGCTCGGTGCGCGAGCCGCGTTCGGTGCTGGCCGAGTTTGGCACCGATATCCTCGACAAGGTCGAGGTGCGAGTCCACGACAGTACCGCCGATCTGCGCTATCTGGTCGTTCCGCTGCGGCCCGAGGGTACCGACGGCATGAGCGAGGCTAAGCTCGCTGACCTCGTAACTCGGGATTCCATGATCGGCGTGGCGCTGGCGCGACCCGCTCATGCTCCGACCTAAGGCGTAAGCAAGCGTCTGACGCCAACGCATCGGGGGTAACGGCATGCACATGAGCGACAAGACGCCGTGGATGCCAGCTGATGAGTACGGGCGCGGCCTGCGGAGCCTGACGCTCAACCTTTTGGTGCGAGATGTCGGGGCGGCGCTTCCCTTCCACCGCGAGGTCCTGGACGCCGAGCAAGTCTACGCGGACGTCGACTTTGCGGTTTTCCGTCGCGGCGCGGCCGAGTGGAATCTGCATGCCGATCACACCTACACTCAACACCCCCTGTACCAGCAGCTCGCCGGCGCCGGCGTCCGCGGATTGGGCGCCGAACTCCGGTTGCACGGCCGCGATCCCGACGCCGCCGAGGCCGCCGCCCGCGCCCTCGGCATGACGATCATGGCTGCCACGGCCGACAAGCCGCACGGCCTACGCGAGGCCTACATCCTGGATCCCGACGGCTACATCTGGGTACCCGACGTTCCGCTGGCGCCTCGGCCCTAGTCGCTGCGCCCTGGTCGCCACGCACTAGTCACCCCTAGTCCTAGGCGCTCGAGTCCCGGCGATCCTCGGCCAGGTGGGCGATCATGTTGGTCAGCATCTCGCGAACATGAGCGTCGTCGAGATTGTAGTACGCTTGCTTGCCCCGGCGCTCGCGCTTGAGCACGCGGGCGGCCCTGAGCAGCCGTAGATGGTGGCTAACCAGTGAGGGCGAAAGGTCGAGTTGCCGCGCCATGTCGCCGACGTTCACCGGATGATCCAGGCAGGCAAGGACGGGCGCCAGGCGATTGGCGTCCCCGAGCAGGTGAAAGGTCTCAGCCAGTTCGGCCCGCTGGTCATGGTCGAGTGCGGCCATCATGGCCATCATGCGGGGCTAGCGCCAAGCTCCTCGCGGACGATCGCGGCGCCAGCGCCGAGTGCGGCAAGCTTGCCCAGGACCACGTCTCGACGCAACGGAACCATGCCGCAGTTGGTGCAGGGGAACAGGTGCTCCGGAGTGACATGCGCCAACGCGGCGCAGACGGTCGCCGCTACTTGGTCTGGCGTCTCAATCTTATGGCTGGCCACGTCGTTGGCGCCCACCAGTACTTCCTTGTCGGGCAGCAGCCCGATCAGCTCGAGGGGGACGCGATTGCTCGCCGTCCGAGACGATGTCGATGCCGGCCCGTTCCTACGCCTTGAGCGCGATCAGCACCGCGTCGCGCTTGCCTTCATCGAGGGCTGTTCCCGTCAACCGCCACGGCGCCCACAGCCTCTCTGGCTCCGCCAGCCACGAAGGCTTTGGCAGGCTTCCGGCGATGGTGGTTTCGAGCATGACCGGGACCTAGGAACGCGCTCGACCCCGGTGTCGCCGTCCTCAGCCGCCGGCGGCGACCGCGCCGGTGCCAAAGCGACGGCCGCCGGCGCTCTCGAAGAAATGGCAGCGATCAAGATTCGGCGTGACGTGCACTGGCTCGCCGAGCTCGAATTGTGGCTGGCCGGGAATTTGCGCGCGAATGACGCGCTCACCGGCTTGGACGTCGACGATTGCATAGGCGCCCAACGGCTCGAGTTCGTAGACGTTGGCGCTAATAGCACCGGGCCCGACCTCGCGGTTGACCTGGATATCCTCCGGTCGGAACCCAATCACGGCATCGCAATCGGGCTGATTCTTGGCATCGGGGACGCCGACGGTGAGGGCCGGGTCGGTAGCGGTGAAGCGCCCTTTCTCGTAGCGGCCATCGATCAGGTTGATGGGCGGTGAGCCGACGAACTCGGCCACGTAAACCGTCTCGGGGAAATTGTAGACTTCATCGGGTGTGCCAACTTGGACGACACGCCCACCGTCCATGATGCACATGCGGTCGGCCACCGACATCGCCTCTTCCTGATCGTGGGTGACATAGATGAGGGTGTGCTTGAGCTCGCGCTGCAGCCGACTGAGCTCGACCCGCATCTCCTCGCGAAGCCGGGCATCCAGAGCCGAGATGGGCTCGTCCATCAAGTAGGCCGCCGGATCGCGAACGAGCGACCTCCCAATCGCCACGCGCTGGCGCTCTCCGCCGCTCAGGTGGGCGGGAACTTTGTTGAGCAGCCCCGTGATGTGTAACGTCTCCGCGACTTGGGCGACGCGGCGGGCGATTTCGGTCTCGGGGACCTTCCTCTCGACCAGCGGAAAGCGCAGGTTCTGGCCCGCCGTCATGTGCGGGAACAGCGCCAAGTTCTGAAATACCATCGACAGATTGCGGGCGGCTGGCGGCTGGTGCGTCATCGCCTGCCCGTTGATGATGATCTCGCCCGAATCTGGCATCTCAAGGCCGAGCCACAATCGCAGCAGGGTCGTCTTGCCACATGCCGGCGGCCCGAAGATGCAGAAGAACTCGTTGTCGGGAACCGTGATGTCAATATCCTCGACCGCGACGATATTTCCGTAGCGCTTACTTACGCCGTGTAGCTCAAGCTGTGCCATGGTCTACTCCACACGCCGGCCGGTGTCGGCGTCAAATAGGTGACTGAGCCCACCGGAACCAACCCGCATGATATCACCGATCCGCGCCGGAATCTGATTGTCGCCGACCGCCTTGACTTCGTGCCCAGGGCCCTCCAGGTGAATGATCGAGCGCGGCCCGATGCGCTCAACGAACGTGACCTTCATCGACAGGCCGCCGCCGCCGTCCGGCTCCAGCTTGACATCCTCCGGCCGGAATCCAAACACCACACGATCTTGTTGGGCCCGCTGACAGATCTGGGTGAGCGGATCGTCGTTGCCTGGCGTCAGGCTGCCCGCCTCGCCGAAGTCGAGTTTGGTCGCGCCGTTCTCGCCGACGATGCGACAGTCCAAAAGGTTCATGCTCGGTGCGCCGATGAAATTCGCGACGAACCTATTGGTGGGTCGGTTATAGACATCGAGCGGGCTGCCGTATTGCTGCAGCACGCCCAAGTCCATGACGGCGATCCGATCGGCCATGCTCATGGCCTCGAGCTGGTCGTGGGTCACGTACACCATGGTCTGCTGGAGTTCGTGCTGGAGGTGCTTGAGCTCGGTTCGCATCTCGGCGCGAAACGCGGCATCGAGGTTTGAGAGCGGCTCGTCGAGAAGGAAGATGTTCGGCTTGATGATGGCGGAGCGCCCGATCGCTAGGCGCTGTAACTCATTGACGCTGAGGCGTTCGGCCGGCCAGTTGATCTGGCGCGTAAGCCGCATCAGTTTGGCCATATCTGCTACCTGGCGATCGATCTCGGCGCGCGGGGTGCCGGCGACTTCGAGGCCAAACGCGAGGTTCTTGTATACGGACATGTGGATGAAAATCGCGTAGTTCTGAAACACGAACCCGACGCCGCGCTTGCCCATCGACGTATGGGTGATATCGCGGGTGTCAAAGCAGACGCTGCCCCCCGACGGCGCCTCAATTCCGGCGATCATGTTCATGGTGGTGGTTTTACCGCATCCGGACGGGCCCAACAGCGCCACGAACTCCCTATCCTTGATGCTGAGGTCGAGATCCTTGACGGCAACCAAGTCGCCAAAGCGCTTGGTTAAGTTGGTGAGCTCAATCGACGACATCAGCGAGCCTCTTCTTTTTCTGCGCGTTGGCCAAAATGGCGATGCCTATCCCACCTAGAGCAGTGAGGAACATCAGCACCGCGAACCCGATCGCCGACACGTACGACCATTCGAGTTCCAAGAACGTAACCTTATAGATGTACACAGAGATCGTCTCGGTCGCGACCCCGGGCCCGCCCTTGGTCATAACATACATGACATCAAACAGCTTGAAGGCCTCGACCGCGCGGATTACCAGCGCGATGACCATGACGATACGCATCTTCGGCAAGGCAATGCGCCAGAACTTCTGGGCCCAGTTCGCGCCCAGCAGCGTCGCCGCCTTGAGCTGATCTTCGGGCACCCCGAGCAGGCCCGCGAGCAGAATCAGGAACATCAACGGCGTCCACTGCCAGATATCGGCGACCATGATGGCGATGAAGGCATTGTCAGGATCGCTCAGCCAGACGAGGTCGATCTCATATCCGGTGATAAGGCTGAGCAGCTGATTGATCGGGCCGTTGCTCTGAAACAGGATGTAGAACATGTAGCCGGCGACGGCCGGCACGACCATCATGGGCATCAAGAGGACGGAATAGAACACCCGCTTGAGCGCAAAGTTGTCGACGAAAAGAATCGCGAGCCCCAGCCCGAGGAAGAATTCCACCGGCACCACAACGATCATGATGATGAAGGTTCGCCACATCGAACCCCAAAAGCGCTCGTCCTCTAACAGCTCGGCGTAGTTGTCGAACCAATTTAGCGACTCATAGGCGTAGTACCACGGGACGCCGTCGAGCGGCCCCCACCAGCTCATGCTGACGTAGATGATCATCGCGCCGGGGAAGGCGAAGATGAAGACCAGCAATAGCTGCGTCGGCAGCGTCATCCAGCGGCCGAGCTTGACCCCCTGCTGTGCCAGAGACAGCTCAGGGGCGCCGGTCACCGTCGTGGTTGACGTGGTCATTGCTTCAGCGCCCCGAACGTCAGGCCGCGCACCAGGTGTTTTTGGATGATGATCCCCAAAACCACCGGCGGAATTGCCGCGATCAGCCCCATCGCCGCCTTGGCGCCATACATCTCACCGGTCATCGCCGTGTTGAGAGAGTTCATGTAGACGGGGATGGTCACCCAGTCCTTGCGCGTGAGCAGCAGCGCGATGATGTAGTCGCTCCAATTGAGGATGAACACGAACAACACCGTCGTCGCCAGCGGTGCCTTCACCATCGGTATCGTGACACGATAAAACACCCGCCACTGGCTACAGCCTTCGACCAGCGCCGCCTCCTCGATCTCGCGCGGCACCTCGTCGAAGAAAGTCTTCATTAGCCAAAACGAGAACGGCAAGGTGACGATGCCATAGATCAGCGACAGGCCCCAGAAAGTGTCCACCAGCGCCAGATACGACCACATCATCATCACCGGGATCATCACCGCCATGGGCGGAAACAACCTCAGTTGCAGTACCGAGAGCGGTAGGTTCTTGCCGACCCCGAAACGCGAGACGCCGTAGGCGCCGAGCGTCCCGACCACCACAGCCAGTAGCGTGCTCAGCGAGGCGACCACCAGGCTCGCGAAAATTGGCCGCGTCGCCGTGTTGGGTAAGGTGATGACCACTTCGTCGGTTTCGCCGGTGAAGATGAACTCGAAGTTGCCGAGCGTCGGGTTCTTGGGGAGCCAAGTGATCTCCGAGATCGCCGTCGTCCACTCGGCGACCGGCTTGAACGCCAGCGTCGCCATCCACGCGATCGGGATCAGAAAGATTATCAGCGCCGCAACGATCAGCGTGTAGCGCATCGCTTCGAACCAAAGACGGTTGGTTGCCGTCATCGCGATCCTGCTCTCAACAGATGCCCCGCTCCAAACCTGTCGTAAGGAGCCAAAGGCTGGCGGCAAGGAAAAGGTGCGGGCAACGCCGAAGTCGCCCGCACCTACTCGTCTCGGCTAATTCAGCCGGCTAGGCCTTGTCGACGATCGACGGCCAATTCTCGCGGCTCTTGTTGATCGCATCGATCATGCGGGTCTCGCCCCGCTTCTTGATGATCTTGCTCCACTTCTTGGACGCCTTCTTCATCGCCTCGGCGGGCGTTTTCTCGCCCACCATGACCGCCTGGATCTGCTCGTCGAGCGCGTTGTCGAACGCGCCCTGACCCGCGAAGTTGATCGTCGGCGCGGACCGGGCGATCGTCTCCTGGATGATCTCGCAGTGGTCGGCGTGGTAGGTCTGCTGTACCAAAGGCTCCGCGAAGTTGGCCTTCTGGAAGGGATCGAAATACCCGCCCGGATTGCCCGACATCCAACTGAACGTCCGCGTCGAGCTCGCCCACTGCATGAACAAGTACGCAACCTCGGGGTGCTCGCTCTGCGAGGAGATCTCGGCGTTGATGTTGTAGTAGAGGCAACTGCGACGGATCAGGTCGTCACCAAAGGAATTGCCGGGCGGCAGGAACGAACCGAGCTTCCCGGTCGCCGGGGTCGCCGGCGTGCCGTCGGCATTATGGCGGTCATTGAACTTCCGCAGGTTGGTGTAGGTCGACATCATCAGGCCCTCGGCCTGGCCCATCGCCCCGTACGCTTCCGCCCATGTCCAGGTCAAGGCATCGCGCGATGACCAGTCCTTGGTCTTAACGTGCTCCTCGAGCACCTTGATGCCGATGTCGGTATCAAGGTTCGGGTTCCCATCTTCGTCGAAGAAGTAGTAGTTGGGATTCCCCTGACCGGCGAACCGCGCGTAGAAGATCGACAAGCCCCAGAACGGACCGATCAGGTTGCAGGTCGGAACGCCCTTGGCCGAGAAGAACTCCGAGATCTGGTCCGTCTCCTGCCAGGTCCGGGGTGGGCCGAGCTCCCAACCGTATTTATCCGAAAACGCCGCCTTATTGGCCTCGTCCCCAAACAGGTCCTTGCGATAGACCCAGGTCTGGAAGTCGCCGTCGATCGATATGGTGTAGTAGGAGCCGTTGTACTTATAGAGCAAATTCTCCATCTCGGGCGTTGGGGTGCCGCGCTCGGAGTCGCCCCAGTCCGGCCGGTGCTTCTCGACGAACTCGTCGAGGTTGAGAATGCCGTTGGAATCCACCTTGTCGCCAACGGCGTTCCAGGGGCCGGTGTAGATATCGTAAGTGGCGGAACCGGTTGTGATGTCCTGCATCACCTTTGGGATGATTTCGGTCTCGCCCGCAGGGATGATCTCGACCGGAATTCCGGTCTCCTTTTCCCATACCGAGGCGACGGTGGGCGCACCGTCGGGAAAGGGTTGGCGGAACTGGCCGACCGCACCCTGTGTGAGAAGAAAGACGATCTTCTCCGGCGCCTTGCCTTCGGCCTTCAGTTTCTTCGCGGCCTCGATCGCGCGGCCTTCTGACATGCCCTCGTTGTACTGGAAGCGCTCGGCGCCCTCGAAACCGGTCGGGCCTCCGGTCATCCCAGCCGCCATCCCGGTCGCCCGTGCCGGGCTTATCAGGTATTTCGGTGCGATGCCGATGGCGGACGTGAGCACCAAGCCCTTGGCGCCAGCCTTGAGTGCACCCCGCCGCGTGATTGCTCCGCGTTTTTGATTGGCCATGCCAACTAACCTCCCTGCACTGCGAACGTTCGGCAACCGCTTCCGGCGGTTCGCGCGTTACGATCAGACCCCCGAGGATAAGCACGCGAGCCCTAGACGTGTAAAACACTAACATATTGTGTAGGCATGCAAAGCCTTCCACGAAGGGCTGCTGGCCGGTGGCCTACGGTCCCAATGGACCTTAGTGGACTTCTGACCTACCGCCGCCTCGTGGCAGCCTCGGCGGCGCATCCGAATCCCACCGCGACGTACACCCCGCCACAGAACATGAGCGAGGACATGACACAAGCCGCAACTACGACACCAATCAAGGTGACCGTTACGAAGGAGGAGATGCTGGCGACGCGGGACCGGCGATGTGGCGCCAATTCAGTGCTGTTCGCGGTCGCTATCGAGGCTCCCATCCGCTCGATGACCGGTCGCGCGAAGTCATCGGCGGAATCGCCGCCCGCTTCGACGCCCTGGCACTCTTCCCGTTCGGTGGGGCTCCCCACGATCCCTTCCGCCGCTGGGCTCTGAAGGGCGAATCGGTGCACAGCTCGCCGCTTGGCATGTTGATTCACGGGGACTACGGCTTGTGGCACGCCTACTGCGGCGCGCTTGCCTTCTCGCGCGCCATCGATCTGCCGGGCGACTCGGAGCGCCCGAGCCCGTGCGAGAGCTGCCGGGATCGACCGTGTCTCACCGCTTGCCCCGTGTCCGCCGTCACGGCGAGTGGGGAGACCGGCTCGCCAGCCTACGATGTCGACGCGTGTGTCGATCACGTCCAAGCGCCGCGGGGCGCGGATTGCTCGGCCTTGGCTGCCAGGCGCGCCACGCCTGCCCGATCGGCTGTGACTGTCGCCACAAGTCCGCCCAAGCGGCGTTTCACATGGCGGCCTTCGTTCGCGCACGGACGTCTCCGCCCCTCGTGACGGCGCGCTGAGTTCTTCGTCGAGCTTGACCGATGGTGTAGTGTCCGACGCGAGCTGGGATGATCTCGTTCACCACATGAAGACTGTGACGCGCGCCGCGGTGGTGGCCATCGCGCTCATGTCGGGCGTCGCGGGCCCGGCTAGTGCCCAGGACTCGGCGCCGCTCGATGCGGAGCGGCTCGATGCGGAGCGGCTCGAATCGCTCGTGGAGATGCTCGAAAACGAGCAGGAGCGGGAGACCTTCCTGCGTCAACTACGGACGCTGGGCCAGGCCCAAGCCGAGCAAACGCTCACACGCGAACCGACCGGAATGGCGGCCGTTCTCGACACCCTGTCGGCGCGGCTCGGGGCCGCCGAAACGGCGCTTGGAGCCGCCATCGGGAATGGCGATGGTCTGAGCGGCTTGGCGACCTGGGCGGCGCGCCAAGTCGACACCGCCGAGCGGCGCAACTTCTGGCTGGCCTTGCTGGCGAAGGTGGTGGCGGCGGTGGCGGCCGGTCTCCTTGTCCGCTGGCTGGTGCGGGCCGCGCTGACGTCGCCGCGGCGCGCGTTCGAGCGGCGGGAGGCGCCGAGCCCGTGGATACGAGGGCCGATTCTGGTGGCCCACGGGCTTCTCGAACTGGTGCCGGTGGCCGCCTTCTATGGCACCGCCCTCCTCGCCCTTGCGTTGGTCCAGCCGGAGCCGGCGGCGCGCCTGGTCGCACTCGCCATCGTTCACGCCATCGCGTTCTCGACAGCCGCCCGTGCAGTGGCTCGGCTGATCCTGCGACCGACCCTACCTACCACGCGCATCGTCGCTCTTGCCGACGAGGACGCGGCCTATGCCTTCATCTGGGTCCGCCGCCTTCTCGTCATTCCGATCTATGGCTATTTCCTGGCCGAGGCTTTGGAGGCGCTGGGATTGCCACCGGCCGGTCTGGGTGCGCTCGTCAAGGTCGCTGGCCTTGCCGAGGCTGGTCTCGTTCTCGTTTTCATCCTGCAAATCCGACGTTCGGTCGGCGTCGCCATCAGGGGCGACGGCGTGGCCGCTATCCCCGGCGTTCAAGTGGTGCGCGATCGGCTCGCCGAGGTCTGGCATATCCTGGCCATCACCTATCTGGTAGCTACATACACGGTGTGGTTATTGGGCGTGGAAGGGGGCTTCGCGTTCATCGCTCGGGCCACCGCGCTGTCGGTGGTTATTGTGGTGTTGGCCCGCTTGGCACTGGTGCTGGTCCGACAAGGAGCCGAGCGCCACTTTGCCATTGGCGATGCACTCACTGCCCGGTTCCCGCATCTCAAGGCGCGCGCGAACGCCTACATCGCCACGGTGCGCAAGGTGTTCGAGGGCGCGATCTACGTGGTAGCGGCGCTCTTGATCGCCCAAGCGTGGTCTGTCGCGATTTTCGACTGGCTCGGGAGCGAGATCGGTCGCGGCCTCCTGGCGAGCGCGCTTCAGATATCCGTGGTGGTCCTGATCGCCGCCATCGCGTGGGAGGGGTCGAGCGGTTTCATAACCCGCTACCTCGAGGGCCACACCGCGGCTTATGGCACCCGGGTCGAACGCAGCGCCCGGGCCCGAACTCTTCTACCGTTGGTCAGGAACGCGCTGTTGGTGGTCATCGCCACGGTGGCGACCCTGTCGGTGCTGTCCTTGCTCGGCATTAACATCGCACCACTGCTGGCGGGCGCTGGGGTGATCGGTCTGGCGGTCGGCTTCGGTGCCCAAACGCTGGTTAAGGATATCATCACCGGGGCCTTCATCCTGTTCGAGGACCAAGTCAAGGTCGGCGATGTCGCAATCATCAACGGCCAGGGTGGCCTTGTTGAAAAACTTACGGTCCGCACCATCGTCATGCGCGATCTCGCCGGCAACGTCCATATCGTGCCGTTCAGCGCCGTCGGTACGCTGACCAACATGACCAAGGAGTACTCGCGCTATGTTCTCGATGTGGGAGTTGCCTACCAAGAGAACACCGACGAGGTGGTCGAGGTGCTGAAAGCCATCGATGCGGAGATGCGCGCCGACCCCGAATACGCCGCGAGGATGATTGCACCGATTGAGATCCTCGGCGTCGATCGGTTCGAGGACTCGGCTGTTATCGTCCGCGCCCGGCTCACCACCACGCCGATCGAGCAATGGTCGGTGGGACGGGAGTTCAACCGCCGCATGAAGATGAAGTTCGACGAACTCGGCATTGAGATGCCGTTCCCACACCGTACCGTCTACTTTGGGGTCGACAAACAGGGGATGGCGCCAGCCGCCCGAATCAGCGTGGAACCACGGGAAGCGGATGAAAACCGCCACGGTTAAATTCTGATACTACTGGCGGCATTTAGAATTCATGGCGACTGCAGCCAAGCTATTGGCGAGAATGCGGACCAATCCTCGCGGCGACTACACAGTAGAGCAGTCCAAGACGATCGCCGAGCGTTTCAGCATCGATTACCGATAGGCCGGCACGAGCCACATCACGCTTCGGCATGGCGGCGGGCACCAGCTCACGGTTCCGGCACGCCGGCCCATCAAGCCCGTCTATGTCAGGTGGTTCGTCGGCATGATCGGCGCCGTCGGGGAGGAAGATGTAATGAGCGCTGGCGAGCGGATCACCTTGCATGTGGAGTTGGCGGATATCCTGCCGGGACACCAGGCGGGGCTCTCACTATCGGACCTGGCCGATCGGGTGAATAGGAGGCGGCGCTGCCGGAAGCGCGACCGCTCTGACGTGAAGGCCAGTCAGGTGCGCCTGCGTGCGCGGAAGTACGATCATCTGTTCGAGATAGAGGATGAGCGAGTCACATTGCGTCAGCCGGAGACTCCCCAGCCCGAGTATCCAGTGCGCCTCAGCCCGCTTGCCAAGGCTGAGGGTGGTGGATGGCTCGCCGAGGTGCCGGACCTTCCAGGCTGCATCTCCGATGGGCAAACGCGGGAGGAGGCTATACACAATGCTGAAGATGCGATCTCAGCCTGGATCGCCACCACGCGGGAGTTCGATCATACGGTGCCGCTTCGGGGTAGCGGCGATCGCCATAGCGGCCGGTGAGTGATGCGGGTTTCGAAGACCTTGCACAGACGTCTGGCTGAACGGGCAGGGGCCGAAGGTGTCAGCTTTAACGCGCTCGCCTCACAACTTCTCGCTGAGGGATACGCCTTGTGGTCACCGCGACGGCGATAAGAAGTGCTCACTGGTCAATCGCAGTGGCCCGACATGCCTGATGGTGCGGCGTCATCGCGTCGAGCGGATCAACCGTTGATCGCGCACGCCATCGGCGACCCTGAAACGCATATGCGAGTTCGACGGTTTGGCGCGGTTAATTGGCTCGGCCTCAAAACACTCTACTTCAAGGAAGTGGAGCGGTTCAGCAAGGTATTCACGCAGACATTGCTGGCGCCGCTAGTCACCTCGTTGCTGTTTCTCTTGGTCTTTAGCGTTGCGTTCGGGGGCGCCGGCCGGGGCATCGAGGGGGTGCCATTCCTGGTTTTTTTGGCGCCCGGTCTGATCATGATGGCGATCACGCAAAACGCCTTCGCCAACACAACATCGTCGATCATGATCGCCAAGGTTCAGGGCTGTATCGTCGATGTGTTGATGCCGCCGCTGAGCGCCGCCGAGTTGACGCTAGGCTATGCTGGCGGCGGGATTACGCGCGGTATTCTCGTCGGAGTTACGGTGGGCGGGGCGATGGCCATCGTCATGGCCTTTTTCGAGCCGCTGCCGATCCACTCTCCGCTCGCCATACTATATTTCGCGTTCGGCGCCGCGACGATGATGTCACTATTCGGCATTATCGTCGCCATATGGGCCGAAAAATTCGATTTCCTGGCGGCGGTCACTAACTTCGTCGTCATGCCACTCGTGTTCCTCTCCGGCACGTTTTACTCGGTGGAGCGCCTGCCCAGCATTTTCTACGTGATCAGCCACGTCAATCCGTTCTTCTATCTGATCGACGGCCTGCGTTATGGCTTTATTGGCCGGGCTGATGGCTCGGTCTTGGCCGGCGTTATCGTGATCGCGGGGATCAATATCGCGCTGGCGGTAGTGTGCCATCAGTTCTTTGCCCGCGGTTACAAGCTAAAAACATAGACCGGCGCGGCCGACGTGGCCGATTGACATCGATCCGGGCCCTTCTCATACTCCGCGCCTTTTTCGCCCCACCTGACACTGGTTAACCTAACCGGGCGCTAGCCTGGCCTCAGCGGGAGTAATTGTTGTGATCCCTGCCACGATGCCGACGTATGCGCGCATCGACCTCACCTTCGAGCGAGGCCAGGGCGCCCACCTGTTCGACAGTGACGGAAGGCGCTACCTTGATTTCGGGTCGGGCATCGCGGTCACCGCCTTTGGCCATGGCCATCCCCATATCGTCGCGGCGCTCACGGGCCAGGCGGAGCGCCCGTGGCATGTCTCCAATCTGTATCGCATCGCCGAGCAGGAGCGGTTGGGGAAGCGACTGGCCGACGCGACGTTCGCCGACACCGTATTCTTCGGCAACTCAGGCGCCGAGGCGCTGGAGTGCGGAATCAAGCTGATCCGCAAATACCATGACGAGACGGGTCAGCCCGGGCGTTTTCGCATCATCACTTTCGAGGGTGCGTTCCATGGCCGTACCCTCGCCACCATCTCGGCGGGCATGCAAGCCAAACACATCGCCGGATTCGGGCCGCTTCTCGACGGTTTCGACCAGGTGCCGTTCGGCGATATCGAGGCGGCGCGGGCCGCTGTCGGCCCGGCAACGGCGGGCATTCTAATCGAGCCCATTCAGGGTGAGACCGGCATCAACGTCGCGCCCGACGGCTTTTTCAAAGCCCTGCGCCAACTCGCTGACGAGCATGGCTTGCTGCTGTTCTTTGATGAGGTGCAATGCGGGATGGGCCGCACCGGCCGTTTGTTCGCCCACGAATGGGAGGGCATCACCCCCGATGTCATGGCGAGCGCCAAGGCCCTGGGCGCGGGCTTCCCGATCGGCGCATGTCTGGCCACCGAGAAAGCGGCGGTCGGCATGGTCGCGGGCACCCATGGCTCGACCTTTGGCGGCAATCCGTTGGCCTGTGCGGTCGGCAACGCGGTTCTCGACCTGATGCTGGCCGATGGATTCCTCAACCAAGTCGAGGCGCGGGCGGCTCAGCTTCGCGAGCGCCTCGAGACGCTAACGCGGAGTAATATGGGCGTGATCGAGGAGGTGCGGGGGCGCGGCCTGATGCTCGGCCTCAAATGCTTGGTCCCCAACACCGATTTGATCGAGGCGGCGCGGCGCGAGGGGCTGTTGGTGGTGATCGCCGCTGACAACGTCGTGCGCCTGCTGCCACCGCTAAACCTTGAGGAGAGCCACATCGAGGAGGCGATGGACATCCTCCACCGAGTTTGCGCCGAGCTCTCGTGATGGCCGCGCCGCGCCACTTTCTCGACCTTGACGGGCTCGACGAAGCGGCATTGCGCGGCATTCTCGATCGTGCGGTGGAGATGAAACAGGCGCGTAGTCGGGACGGCGCCGCCGGCGGTCCCTATAGCGAGCTGCTCGCCGGTCTCGTCCTGGCGATGATCTTTCAGCGGCCATCGACTCGCACCCGAGTCTCGTTCGACGTGGGCATGCGCGAGTTGGGCGGTGCGACCATCATCCTCAACCAAGAGGATCTCCAACTCGGGCGCGGCGAAACGATCGGCGATACTGCTCGGGTGCTGTCGCGCTATGTCGATGCCATCATGCTCCGGGCCGCTGGCCACGATACGCTCGCCGAGCTCGCCGAACACGCCGACGTGCCGATCATCAACGGGCTGACCGACCGCACCCATCCTTGTCAACTGATGGCCGACGTGATGACGTTCGAGGAGCATCGCGGCCCGATCGCTGGTCGCACGATCGCCTGGTGCGGTGACGGCAACAACATGGCGGCGACTTGGGTGCACGCGGCGGTGCGTTTCGCCTTCGAGCTACGCATCGCTTGTCCCACGGCGCTCTTGCCGCCCGCTAGTTACGTCGATTGGGCGCGGTCGGAAGGTGCGCGTATCCTCATGACCGAAGACCCCGACGAGGCCGTAGCAGGGGCCGATTGCGTGGTGACCGATGCCTGGGTGTCGATGAGCAGCACGGGCAGCGAGGGCCAGCACAATCTGCTCGCGCCCTACCGCGTCGACGAACGCCTGATGGCGCGGGCCAAGGCAGAGGCCGTTTTCATGCATTGCTTGCCGGCTCACCGCGGCGAGGAAGTCACCGACGCCGTGATCGACGGCCCGCATTCGCTGGTCTGGGACGAAGCCGAAAACCGCCTGCACGCCCAAAAAGGCATTCTAGCGTGGTGTTTGGGCTAAATCGCCGGTTCCCTCAGCGGATCGAGAACTCCGTCGTCGAGGATCATTTAGCTCGCGCAATGATCCAAGAGCCTATCCATGAACACCTCGCAGGCCTTGATCTCACTGAGTGCGATGAACTCGTTCGGCTTGTGCGCTTGCATGATGCTGCCGGGTCCGCAAATCACCGTCGGGACGCCGACGTCGCCTTGAATAATGCCCCCCTCGGTCCCGTAGGAGACTGCGTAGGTCTGATTGCTGCGCGTCAGCGCCAAAACTAGCGTCTCGGCCGGCGAGTCATCCTCGGGCACCAACGGCCGCACGTGGGCCATTTCATCGATGGTGATGTCGGCGTCGGCTGAGACCGCCTTCATGCGTGGCAGCACTTCGTTCATGGCGTAGTCTCGGAAGCGGTTGAGGACCTCGTTCTCATCGGTCCCGGGGATGACGCGGTGCTCCCACAAGAACTCGCAGTCCTTGGCGATGATGTTGACGGCGGTGCCGCCCTGAATCGCGCCGACGTTGAGCGTGGTGTAGGGCGGCTCGAAACGGCTGTTGGGGTCGGCGCGACCCTTTAAGTCCTCGGCGATGCGGTTGAGACAGCCGATCAGCTCGGCAGCGTACATCACGGCGCTGACGCCGATGTGGGTGGCGCTCGAATGCGCCTCGAAGCCGCGCAACCGGGTGGCGATGACGCGGACGCCTTTGTGCGCGTTGACCACCTTCATCTCGGTCGGTTCGCCGACGATGCAGACGGCCGGCTTGGTGGCGGTGGCGGCGAGCTTGGGCACCAGCCCGTGGATCCCGTGGCAACCCACCTCTTCGTCGTAGGAAAGCGCGAAATGGATCGGGATGCTGAGTTTGCGCTCGACCAGTCGGGGCACCATGGCAAGCCCGATAGCGATGAAACTCTTCATGTCGGAGGTGCCACGGCCGTAGAGCCGGTCGCCGGCCGCTCGCACCGTGAAGGGATCGGACTCCCAATCCTGTCCGTCGACCGGGACCACATCGGTGTGACCCGAGAGTACGACGCCGCCGTCGCGCTCCGGCCCCACCAGGGCGTGAAGATTGGCCTTTTTGCCGGTGTCGTCGTGGATGATTTCCGATGCGACCCCGTGGTCAGATAGGTAGTCGGCAACGAAGTGAATCAGGTCCAGATTTGAATCTCGGCTGGTCGTATCGAAGCCGACGAGGCGCTCAATCATCTCGATCGCGCTATAGGTTTGGCCCGGCATGGCGGCCCCTGATGGGTGAAGGTGGCGGCACCTTAGTGAGCCGCGCCAGCCCGGTCCAGACCCCATACGCGCCTCGCTGCCCCATACGGGCCTTGACTTCCCGCAACGAGACCGCACATTGAGTTCAAACGTTTGTTTGACTCCCCCGGAACGCTAGGCTGATACCGATGACCGCGACTGAGACGCAAGCGCGAGCAGGCACCGCAGGCGCAGCTGAGCGCTTGTTGAAGGCCGCCACGCACCTGTTTGCCGAGCAAGGCTACAACTCGGTGTCGACGCGCGCACTCACGCGGGCGGCGGGGGTGAATCTGTCGGCCATCACCTACCACTTCGAGGGCAAGAAGGGCCTCTATCGCGCCGTCATAGAGCGCCTGATCTCCGACACCGAACCGCTGCGGCGCGCCCTCATGGGGGAGCTACGGCAGGGCATTGCGGCGGCGGCCGGCGACCGCGGGCGGCTTGGCGCCGTGGCACTGGCTCTGGTGCGCCATTTGATCGCGATGCAGCTGTCCGACCAGTTTCCACGAGCGCGCTTCCAACTGATGCTGCGCGAAGTCATGCAGCCCACGTTCGCCTTCGATCGGCTCCTGTCGGGGCATGTCACCCCGCTGCAGGACGCCATTTGCGAGCTTGTCTCCGCGGCGCGGGGCGGCGATCCAGCCGCAGCCGAGGCCAAAATTCTTGCCCATGCCATCATCGGCCAATGTTTGATGTTTGGGATCGGTCGGCCGGTGGTGTTGGCGCGGCTAGGTTGGGCCGAGGTCAGCGACGAGCGCCTGGAAATTGTCACCTACACGGTAGGTCGGGCGGTGCTAGCTGCGCTCGGCCTGCCCCATCCGGTCGGCACGGCGTCAGGGGCCTGAGGCAGGCGCATGCCTAGGAGAGCGCTCCGCATTGTCCTACCCCTGGTGGTGATTGGGGCTGCGATCGCGGTCTTTAGCTGGCTTGAAGCGACGAAACCGAATCTCGCCCCGACCAATCCGGGCGAACGTATATGGCCGGTGGCGGCGGTCGAGGTCGTGGTTGACGACTGGCAGCCGAGTCTTCAGGTGTTCGGCGAGATCGTCAGCGGGCGCGAAGTCGACCTGCGGGCGCTGGTGGCCGGTCCGATCGTCGAGGTCGGCGAGACTCTGATGGAAGGCGGTATCGTTCGCGCCGGCGATTTGCTCGTAGCGATCGACTCCTTCGACTATCAGGCAACGCTCGATGAAGGTATGGCGCGCCACGCGGAGGCGGAGGCCCGCTTGGACGAGTATCTGGCAAGCCAGGAGCTGGAGGTGTGGGCGCTGGACGGCGACCTCGAACAGCAGCGCATGTACGAGCGCGACCTAGCCCGCGCCGAGGCTTTACGGCCGGCTGGCAACGTCTCCGAAAAAGTCGTTGATAACGCGGCTATCGCTCTCAGCCGCCAGGGCCAGCAGGTGCTCATGCGGCACAAGGCCATCGACACGATGACCGCCAAGCTGGCGCAACAAAGTGCGGTCATCGATCGGCTCGCGGTTGCCGTTCGGCGCGCGCGGCGCGACCTGGAGCGCACCCGCATGAAGGCGCCGTTCGCAGGCTTCCTGCTAGAGTCGCGGGCCGCGATCGGCCAGCGACTCGGGGTTGGCGAACGGGTGGCGCGACTGGTCGTCGCCGACGAGCTTGAGGCGCGAATTCACGTATCGGGCGCGCAGTTTGGGCGCCTCTTGACGGAAGGGCCGATCGTCGGGCGACCGGCGAGGGTCCTATGGCGTGCAGGGTCGACGACAATCACCGCGGACGCGGTGCTCAAGCGCAGCGGCGCGCGCATCGACGCGGCGAGCGGCGGCGTCGATCTGTATGCGCGGCTGGTCGACGGCGGGCTCGAGACCGTGCTCCGACCAGGGGCGTTCGTTGAAGTGGAGATTGCCGATCGTCGCTATCGCCAAGTGGTTCGCTTACCCGCGAGCGCTCTTCATGGCGATATCGTCTACGCCATCGTTGACGGACGTCTGCGACCGCGCCATGTCGAGGTAGCCGCGTATGACCGCGAGGACGTACTGGTGCGCGGGGACGTGCAACCGGGCGAGCGCGTGCTGACCACCCGTCTGACAGAGCTCGCGCCGGGGCTCAAGGTCGAGGTTCCCTAATGTCGCCGGCCGGGCTGATCGGACTCTTCGTCCGCCACCGCAACGCGGCAAACCTGCTGGCGGCACTTGCCATCGTGATCGGCTTGTTCTCGATTACGCGCCTGAACACACAGTTCTTCCCCGATTTCGGCATCGACTTCGTTTCCGTGACACTGGTGTGGCCGGGCGCGAGCGCGGAGGATGTCGAAGCCAACATCGTCGCCGCAGTCGAGCCCGAGGTTCGTTTCCTCGACTCGGTCAAGAAAGTGGTTTCGTTCGCCGTTGAGGGGAGCGGCACCGTATTGGTCGAGTTCGAGGCCGGCACCAACATGCAATCCGCGTTGTCCGACGTTGAATCGGCGGTGGGTCAGATCACGACCTTCCCCGAAGACGCCGAGCGCCCGATCGTTCGACGCATCGTCCGCTACGACACGATCTCGCGCCTGGTCATATCGGGTCCGATACCCGAGGCGGCGCTCAAGAACCTGGCTAAACGCCTGCGCGATGATTTGCTGTCGATCGGTGTCGATCAGGTCGAGATGTTCGGCGCCCGGGAAGAGGAAATCTGGGTCGAGATCGCGCCCGAAACCTTGCGCCGGCTGGACCTTACGCTCGCCGATGTCGGCGCCCGCATCGCGGGCAGTTCACGAGACCTGCCGCTTGGCACGATGGAGGGTAGCTTCGAGAAACAGATCCGCAGCCTTGGGCTCGCGACAGACGCGGCGGCGGTCGGAGCCATCGAGGTACGCGCGCTGGAGACCGGCGAGAAGATTTTCGTGCGCGATATCGCGCGCGTGACCGACACCTTCAAAGAGGACAACGAGATCGCAGTTCGCGGCGGCTTGGGCGCCATCGAGCTGCATATCCAGCGCTCTGCCTCCGCCGACGCGCTCGAACAAGCGCGTCTTGTCAACGACTACGTCGAGCGCGTTCGCCGGACGCTGCCGCCTGATTTGCGCTTCGAGCACTACGATGTCCAGGCCGCGCTCATTAGCGACCGCATCAACCTGCTGTTGCGCAACGGCGCCAGCGGTCTGGCGCTGGTGCTAGTGGTTTTGTTCATTTTCTTGAGCGGCCGCCTCGCGTTTTGGGTGGCGGCCGGAATCCCGATCGCGCTGATGGCGACCATGGCGGCGATGCTGGCGAGCGGCCAGTCGATCAACATGGTGAGCTTGTTCGCGCTCATCATGACCCTTGGTATCATTGTTGACGACGCGATCGTAGTCGGCGAGCACAGCGCGACGCTGCGGGCGCGGGGTTTGGGTCCGCTGGCCGCGGCCGAGGGTGGCGCACTCAAGATGCTCGCGCCGGTGACCGCAGCGTCGCTCACCACCATCGCCGCCTTTGTGCCGATTCTCATGATTGGCGACGTGATCGGCCAGATCATCGCCGCGATTCCCTATGTGGTTGTCGCCGTACTCGTGGCCAGCCTGGCGGAGAGCTTTCTGATCCTGCCGGCGCATGTCCGCGACGCGATGCGGCGGGGCGGTGGACCTGAGTCGCGCTTCCGGCTCTGGTTCGACGATCGCTTCGGGCGGTTCCGCGACGGCGTCTTCGCGGCTGCGGTGGCTGCGGCCCTACGGTGGCGCTACCTGACTCTAAGCCTCGCCGTTGGCTGCCTTGTCGTCAGCGTCGGCTTGGTGGTGGGCGGCCGCCTCGCCTTCAACTTCTTCCCCTCGCCCGAGGCCGATGTCGTTTTCGCGAATATCCTTTATCCGCCCGGCACGCCACGCAGCGAGACCGAACGTATGATCGCCGAGTTGGAGCGCGCCCTCGAGGTTACGGAAGCGAAGCTGACCGGCGGGGCGGGCGGTCTGGTGGTCATGAGCTTCGGCAAGGTCGGCCGCAGTCAGGCGGAGGCGTTTCAGTCGGTCAAGGGCGATCACCTTGGTGGCGTTCATGTCGAGCTCGTGCCCTCGGACAGCCGCTCAATACGAACGCCCGAGTTCATCGAAGCTTGGCGCGACGAAATCGTGCCGCTCGCCGGAGTCGAACGGATATCACTGAACGAGCGGCAGGGAGGCCCGCCAGGCCGCGAGATCGATGTTCGGTTGAGCGGCGGCTCGACCGCCGTACTGAAGGAGGCGGCGCTGGCCGTGCGTGATGCCCTGCGCGAGATACCCGGGGTCAGCGATATCGAGGATGATTTACCCTACGGCAAGCAAGAGGTGGAGCTCAGCCTCACCACCAAGGGGCACGCCTTGGGCTTCACCACCGAGAGCGTCGGGCGCCAAGTGCGCGATGCCTTCGAGGGCCGCATCGCCAAGCGCTTCGCGCGCGGCGACGAGGAGGTGGTGGTGCGAGTTCAATACCCGCGCGGCGCGGTCGGCGCCAGAACGCTGCGCGACCTCTACGTGCGCGGGCCGGGCGGCGCCGAAGTCGCGCTGTCCGCGCTGGTCCAGATGCGCGAGACACGGGGATTCGCCCGCGTTCGCCGCGAGAATGGTGTCCGCGAGGTGGCGGTTACGGCTGAAGTCGACGAGACGACAACGACCAACAACGAAGTGCTCGCCACCCTGAACCGCACGGTGGTGCCAGAGACCGCCGCGAAGTTCGGCATCGCAATAGATTTCGCGGGCAAAGCCGAAGAACAGCAGCGCACGCTCGCCGACATGCGGACCGGCGCCATCATCGCATTGGTGTCCATCTACATCATTCTGGCCTGGGTCTTCGCCAGCTACAGCCGGCCGTTCGTCGTCATGGCCATCATCCCGTTTGGCTTCGTCGGCGCGATTCTCGGACACCTCGTGATGGGCTACAACCTAACCATCCTCAGCCTCATCGCGCTCTTGGGCCTGGCCGGGATACTGGTTAACGACTCGATTATCCTGGTCCGCACGATCGAGGAGCGCATTGACGGCGGCCAGCCCGTGCACGCGGCCATCGTCGGCGGCGCCAGCGATCGCTTGCGGGCGGTTTTGCTGACCTCGCTGACGACCATCGGCGGGCTTCTGCCGCTGATGTTCGAGACCAGCTTGCAGGCGCGGTTTCTCGTTCCAATGGCCATCACCATCGTCTTTGGACTGGCGCTGGCCACGCTGCTGGTGCTCGTGCTAATCCCGGCGCTCGTCGGCATTCAGGAGGATGTGAAGTGGCTGATGCGCCGCGGAGCCAACACCGCTGTCGCTGCGGCTGAGTGACGCGTGACGCTCAGCCGCGCCAGAAGGCGGGGGTGAACAGCACTAGCACCGTGAGGAGTTCGAGCCGTCCGAGGAGCATCCCCGCCGCCAGCAACCACTTCGCCGCGTCCGGCAAGGGTGCGAACGTGCCGGTGGGTCCGATCACATCGCCGAGACCCGGCCCGACATTGGCGATCGCCGCGCCGGCGCCCGAGATCGCGGTCAGGAAGTCGAGCCCCATCAGCGTCAGGGCCGCCGTCATGACGCCAAAAATGAGGGCGAAGACGAACACGAAGGTCATCACGGCATCCATCACCGAATCGGGAATGGGGCGCCCATTGTAGCTGGGAACCACGACAGCATGTGGCTGCCAGACACGGTTGACCTGCAGGCGCGCGGTCTGGAACAGCACCTGATAGCGAAACACCTTGATGCCACACGAGGTCGAGCCGGCGCACCCGCCGATGAACATGAAGACCAAGAAGGCCGCAGCCGGGAAGCTGCCCCACAGCCCGTAGTTGGCGGTTGAATACCCCGTGCCCGTGATGATCGAGATCACGTTGAAGGCCGAATAGCGAATCGCGCTCCCAGGGTTGACGCCATCCAGCCATTGCCAGCCGGCGACGGCCACGATCGCCACAATCAGGATAGCGAGGAAGGTGTGCACCTGGCTGTCTCGAACGAGCAGGCCTGGGCGGCGACGAACCGCTTCCAGATACAGTACGAAGGGCAGACTTCCGATAATCATGAACATCACGATGATCCAGTCGACCGCGGCGTTGTCGAAATGACCGACCGACTGATCGGAGGTCGAGAAGCCGCCGGTGGCGATCGTCGTCATCGCGTGCGCGACAGCGTCGAAGGCGCTCATTCCAGCCACCACGAGAGCGAGAACGCAGATCACCGTTAGTCCCAGGTAAACGAGCCCGATGAAGATGGCGAGCTGAGTGGCGCGGGGCAGCGCTTTCTCGGTGCTGTCCGAGGCTTCGGTGCGGAACAGTTGCATACCGCCGACGCGCAGCATTGGCAAGATGGCGATGGCCATGACGATGATGCCAATGCCGCCCAGCCATTGCAGCAATGCACGCCACATCAACAGGCCACGCGGTGCCGTATCCAGCCCGGCGATCACGGTTGAACCGGTAGTCGTGATGCCTGACATGGCTTCGAAGAAAGCGTCGGTGTAACTCAGGTCGAGGTCGGCAAAGTAGAGCGGCAATGCCGCGACGGCGGCCAGCACCACCCAGCTCGCGGTGGTCATGACAAAGGTTTGGCGCACGTTCAGGTCGGAGATCTTTCCCCGGTTGGCGAGGATCAGGGTTCCGCCGAGGAAGATCGCGAGCGCGCACGAGCCCACGAATGCCTTCCAGTTTGAACTTCCCGTGAGGACGTCGACAGCGGCTGGCACCAGCATCGCTACGCCGAGCATCGACACCAGAATGCCGAGAACGAATAAGACGGGCCGAAAATCGATCAAGGTTGGCGGCGCTCCGCCGCTGCGGCGCGGTGAGTCGAAACGGCGCGCCGCTCCCTAAATGCTCACGCGACTAACCGGATTACCGATCATCGCTAGGAACTCCCGCCGGGTCGTCGAGTCGTCGCGGAACGCCCCGCGCATGCTGCTAGTGACCATGACCGTGCCCGGCTTGTGCACTCCTCGTGTCGTCATGCAGTGGTGGGTAGCCTCGACCACAACGGCGACGCCTTTCGGCTGCAATACTTCGGCGACAGTGCCAGCGATCTGCGCCGTCAGCTTCTCCTGAATCTGCAGACGCCGCCCATAGGTCTCCACCACACGGGCAAGCTTGCTGATACCGACCACCTTGTGATCAGGCAGGTAGGCGATATGCACGCGCCCGATGATCGGCGCGATGTGGTGCTCACAAAAACTCTCAAGCCGAATGTCGCGCAGCACGATCATTTCGTCGTAGCCATCGACCTCCTCGAAGGTCCGCGTCAGGATCTCCACCGGGTCTTCGTGGTAGCCCGAGAAATACTCTTTCCACGCGCGCGCGACGCGCGCCGGGGTCTCCACCAGGCCCTCGCGGTCGGGATCATCGCCAGCCCAACGCAACAGCGTCCGCACCGCAGCCTCGACCTCGGCGCGCCCGAGCGGGTCGTCCATGCCGGCGCCAGACTTGCTCGTGCTTACACCATCATCCATCTAGTGCGCCTTGGCATCCATCTGCGTAACGGCTCGGGGCCGGACCGCTGACTGGCCCGCCGCTCGTCGTTTCAATTGATCTTGGCGCCCTCGTGGGGGCTATCGAGCGAGAAGGCTGGAATCGAGACGTCGAAGAAATCGCCGTCTTCGGTCTCCATCTCGTAGGTCCCCACCATAATGCCCGAGGGCGTCGCCAGAGGAGTTCCGCTGGTGTATTCGAAGGCCTCTCCCGGCTTCAGGACGGGCTGCTCGCCAACGACGCCCTCACCGCGTACCTCCTGCATTCGTCCAAGGCCATCGGTAATCTTCCAGAAGCGGTTACGGAGCTGCACCGTCTCGCCGCCGCAATTCTCGATCCGAACCCAATAGGCCCACACGAAGTGCCCGTCGTGGGGCGCCGACTGGTCCTCAAGAAAGAACGGCTTCACCGTCACCTCAATGCCCTTGGTCGCGGCGTTATACATAGCGACATCTCCACAACGCGGGGCGCTACGCGCTCTCCATCGCCGATCATCTAATATGGCGGTGGCAGCCCCCCAATGTCCAGGAGCGCGCGTCGCAATATCCTCATGCGGCGGCGAGCGCCGCCACGATATCGTCCTTGATGTCGTCGACATCCTCCATCCCGACCGACAGGCGCACCGTGCCCTCCGCGATGCCGAGACGGGCGCACTCCTCGGTCCCGAGGCGTTGATGTGTCGTCGTCAGCGGATGAGTGACCAGGCTTTTTGCGTCGCCGAGATTGTTCGAAATATCAACCAATTTCAGCGCATTCAGAAAACGAAACGCCCGCTCCTTGCCGCCATCGACATTGAACGTGACGATGGAGCCGCCCGCCGACATCTGACGGCTGACCAGGTTGCGCTGGGGATGGTTCGGTAGATCCGGGTGGATGACAGCATCGATGCCGTCGAGGGTGGATAGGAAGCGAGCCATCTCCTCGGCGTTGCGACAATGACGCTCGACGCGAAGGTCGAGCGTCTCCAGGCCCTTGAGCAACACCCAAGCATTGAAGGGACTCAAGCTCGGCCCGGTGTGACGCAGATACGGTATCAACAGCTCGTCACAGAACTCGGTATCGGCGAGGATGGCGCCGCCAAGGCAGCGCCCTTGCCCGTCAATATGCTTGGTCGCGGAATAGACGACGATATCCGCCCCCAACTCGAGCGGTCGCTGCAGGATCGGGGTGGCGAACACATTGTCGACGATCAACCGGGCCGAGACGCTGTGACAGATGTCGGCTACCGCGGCGATATCTATGATCTCGAGCATGGGATTGGTCGGTGTCTCAAGGAAGGCACACACCGTGTCCTCTCGCACCGCCGCGCGCCATTGCTCCATATCCGTGCCATCAACCAGGGTCACCTCGACACCAAAGCGCGGCAACACCTCATCAAGAATGTAGCGGCACGAGCCGAACAGGGCGCGAGCGCCAACGACGTGGTCGCCGGCCTTGAGCTGGCACATCATCGCCGCGTTGACCGCCGCCATGCCGCTGGCCGTGGCGCACCCGGCCGCAGCACCTTCGATCAGCGCCATACGGTCCTGGAACATCTTCACGGTGGGATTACTGAACCGCGAGTAAACGAAGCCATCGGCGTCGCCTGCGAAACGTGCCGCCGCCTGCTCCGCATTCTCGTAGCAGAAGCCGGAGGTGAGGTAGAGCGCCTCACTGGTTTCGCCGAAGCCCGAGCGGACCGTCCCGCCACGTACCTGGCGCGTGCGCTGCCGCCAGGCCCGCGTGTCACGATTCCGCGTCTCCGCCATGGCGCCGCTACCCCAAACACACGAAACCCGGCACATGGCCGGGTTTTGACCTCTTTAACCGCTTATTTAACGTGTCCGCAAGCTGATCAGCCAAATCACCACGCGTGCGAAGTCTTAATCGGACGCCCGATGGGCGTCAAGCGTGTCTCGGGGTCTGCGATCAGTGATACGGCCTGATCTCACCCTGCTACACTGCAAGAGCCGCCGCCCAAAACACAGAACTTGGCGCAGTGCGGATGATTGAGCCTGACGCTTCTATCCGCGTCCGCAAGATGTTCGCCCAGCTCGAACTGCGGGTCATAGGGCAGCAGAGTGCAGGGCAGAACGGTTGGCGCGCTCGCGCCCTTACGTTTGACGATCATCCGCGAGGTCGCGCACATCATGGCGTCGGGTTCGTTGTCGAGAAGACCCCAGCACGCGCTCGTGATCTCCGGGACGTCGACCCGGGCGTCCATCTCGGGGAAAATCACCAGGGCGACCGGATCGAACGCATCGATAGGAATGCCATGTTCGGCGAAGATCGCCGCATAGCCGCGACGCAGTTGTTCGTCGTTGTCGCCCCACAACGTCCGCCCGGCGACATTGATCGCGAAATCGTTGGCCGCCAACCACCTGAGGCCTTTGAGCGTCGGCGCCCAGGAGTGTGGTCCGCGCTCGGCTTCGTGCAGCGTCCGCGTGTAGTGGTCAAGCGACACGCGCAGAGTCAGCGCACGCCCGTAGCGCTGGCAGAGAGCGAGCAAGGGTTCGGCGAGCTTCATCATGGGTCGCATCGCGTTGGTCAAAACCAGCACCCGCAAGCCACGCCCCAGCGAGTCGGAGATCATTGTGATGATCTCCGGGTTCATGAACGGCTCGCCGCCGGTGAAACCGATTTCCTCGGTCGGCCAGTCGAGCGCCGCGACCTCTTCCAGGTAGGTGCGGACCTCGGACGAGCTCAAATACACGAGGCGATCGTTGCTCGGACTCGATTCGATGTAGCAATGCTCGCAGGCGAGGTTGCACAGGCTGCCGGTGTTGAACCACAGCGTGCGCAGCGCCATGAAATCGACCGCAGCGCGCTGCTCACCGCCCGCCGTGATATCGGAATCGACAAATTTGACCGGATCGAGCGGGACCAACCGCTCTTCCGCTGCGCTGATCGACATGGCTTGACTGTGCATTGCTGGGAGCGGCCAAACCATCCTGGCCGCCGGGCCAATTGTCAACGGCGGTGCTTGAGGCCTCGCTGAAGCGTCATCCCTGCGCAATCGCGTTCCGGACCGTCGCGGCGGGCACGAGTATGCTAAATAAGGAGGAGAGCGGGCGTAGCTCAATGGTAGAGCAGAAGCTTCCCAAGCTTACGACGGGGGTTCGATTCCCCTCGTCCGCTCCAGTTCGTCGCCGGCCGTACTAGCGGCGGCGCTTTGGGGGGTACATGAGCGCTCTCTATCCCTGGTCGGTCCCATTCCGATGGTGATGCGTCGCCCCTGAGTTACGTCTCGAGCCTATTGGGGTTTCAGGAGCCATCGGTACGTCGGGCGGGGGCCTCGCCGAGGCACTGGCCGCGCGCCGCACCCAAGGACTGCACCATGGCATACCATTTCGACAGCCGCGCGGGAATCACGATCGAACGCGTCGCCACGACCCTCGACTTCACCGAGGGCGTCGGCTTCGTCATCGACCACTTGGACAGCGAGAGAGGTGCGTTTTTCTCGTCCGGAGTCGAGTATCCGGACCGGTACTCCCGATGGGCCTTCGGCTTCTTCAATCCGCCGATCGAGATCACTGCCCGTGAGAGCAACCTGCGCGTCACGGCGTTAAACGAGCGCGGCGAGCGTCTCATGGACATTCTCCGGCCCGTGTTGGTGGGGTCCGACAGCCGTCTGGTCGCCGACGAACAGCGGCTGCTTGATCTTGAGATCGTCAGAGGTGAGCAGGTGTTCGCCGAGGAGGAGCGCAGTCAGCAGCCGTCGCTGTTCAGCCCCTTGCGGCGATTGATCCACCTATTCGCGGGGATCGAGGACGAGTGGATAGGCCTATACGGCGCGTTTGGCTATGACCTCATCCACCAGTTCGAGCATGTCGACCTAAGGCTCACTCGGCGCGCGGACGAGGCGGACTTGCGGCTGTTCTTGCCGGATTCTCTCTACGTCGTGGATCGACGTAAGGAGGTCGCGCAACGGATCGACTACGATTTCACCTCGGGAACCGTGAGTACTGCCGGCGCCTCGGCCGCGTCATTCGACCCGATGCCGAGAGCCTCAGACACGGCGTCGGCGGATGCGGCATCATCGGATGCGTCGCCCGTATCGGCAAAGATCACGACCGATCATACTGATGAGCGATTCGCCGCAAAGGTCGATGCGGCGCGCGCCCGGATTAAGGTCGGCGACATCTTCGAGATTGTTCTGAGCCGTCAGTTCAGCGTGCCCTACAGCCGCCCGCCATCGCACCTCTTCCATCACTTTCGCGAGCTCAACCCGAGCCCTTACGAATTTCTGCTGCAATTCGGCGATGAACAACTGGTCGGTGCTTCGCCGGAAATGTTCGTGAGGGTGGAGGGTGATCGTGTCGAGTCCTGCCCGATCGCCGGCACCGTGCGGCGGGGCGCGAACGCGATGGAAGACGCGGCCCGCATACTTGAGCTTTACAACTCCGAGAAGGACGAGGTCGAGCTCACGATGTGTACCGACGTCGATCGCAACGACAAATCGCGGGTGTGCGTGCCGGGCTCGATTCGTCTACTCGCACGCCGCACCATCGAGCGTTACGCCGGGCTCTTTCACACCGTCGACCACGTCGAGGGCCACCTGCGCCCGGGCTTCGACGGGATAGACGCCTTTCTTAGCCACATGTGGGCGGTAACGCTGACCGGAGCGCCGAAGAAAAAATCGGTGCAGTTGATCGAGGAGATGGAGGCGACGTCGCGGCGCTGGTACGGCGGCGCCATCGGTGGCCTGCTCCTCAACGGCGACGTCAACACCGGTATCACCATTCGCACGGCTCACCTGGCCGACGGTCAGGCGGTCTATCGCGCCGGCGCTACCCTGGTCTGGGATTCCGATGGACTGGCGGAAGCGACCGAGACCCGGACCAAGGCGACGCCCTTCTTCCGCGCGACTGGCGAGCAGGCCGACGCCGAGCCGACGATGGCGCCCCGGCCGTCCAGCAGCGGTGTGCGCATCGTCATGATCGACAACGAGGATTCGTTCGTTCACACCCTCGCCGACTATTTTCGTCAACGCGGCGCGGCGGTGCGAACCTTCCGCGCCGGCACCGCACTCGATCGCCTGCTCGACCCGCGCCCGAACCTTGTCGTGCACTCGCCCGGCCCCGGCCGGCCCGAGCACTTCGGGGTAGCAGAGACCGTGCTCGCCTTGGCCGACGCCGGCGTCGCTCAGTTCGGCGTGTGCCTTGGTTTGCAGGGTATCGCGCAAGCATTCGGCGGCAGTCTCGCCGTCCTTGACGAGCCCCGCCACGGCAAGACCTGGACAGTGAGCCACGATGGCCAGGACGTGTTCGCAGGGCTGCCCAACCCCTGCGAGGTGGGCGCTTATCACTCGTTGGTGGCGGTCCGCGAGTCGCTCCCGGCGGGACTTGAGGTCACGGCCTGGACTCCGGAAGGCCTGGTCATGGGCCTACGTCACCATGACCTACCGATTGCGGCCGTGCAGTTTCACCCCGAGTCGATCTTGTCGATGAACGATGACCTCGGGCACCGCATCATCGCCAACGTGTTAGCAACGCTCCTCGGCTCCCCGGCGCCCGGCTGACGACTCCCATTCACTTGTCTCACGGCCTGGGTCCGGTCATAGTTCAGCGACTAATCGCACGCAGGGGCACGCCACAGGCGTCGAATCGCCGAGGGGGACCAGATGTTTCATCACATCGTGAACTTCAAGTACAAGCGCGGCTACGACAAAGGAATTCACCGCCGTATGAAAAAATTCTGCCGTGACGTGGTGGCGGGTGTACCCGGCGCGGTCAGTTGTTACTACGGCGAGAATTTTTGCGAGAAGTACACTGCACCGCACGTGGGGAAGGGTTGGTCCCAAGGCTTCACCCATGTCTTCGTCTCGGTATTCGACAACGCTAGGGCCCACGACCGGTATCAAGAATCGGCTATTCACCAGGCAATCGTCGGACCGTTGGGCAAGGTGACCAAGGACTATGTGATCTGCGACTACATCACGCGCGGGTGAGCGGCCAATGTTTCATCACATCGTGCTGATGCGCTTCAAACGGGGGCGCGCCGAGGCCGGCGCGCGGATGGTCAAGAGCTTCGCCCGCCGCATGAAACCGATCTCTCGGGGCTGTGTCGGCCTGGCTTTCGGGCCCAACACCGCCGAAAAGCACTCGGCCGCGTACAACTTCGAGGGTTGTAGCCAGGGCTACACCCATGCGCTCTATTGCAGCTTCAAGACCGCCCGCGATCACGACAATTATCAAAAGAACGAGCTGCACTTGGCGCTGAGCAAAGAGATGGCGCCCGCAATCAGGGACGTCTGCGTCCTCGACTACACCACCCGCGGTTAGCTCGACACCTTGCGCTATGCCCGCGCTTGACTCGAGCAATCGGGATGGCTCTGGGCCCTCAGGTCAAGCCCGAGGGTGACGCCGGGGGCTAGCCAGCCTCGGTCAGTAGCTTCTCGGGCGCGGGCGCTGTGGGTGCTCGCGGCAGCACGGACAGAACCGACAATGCGTAGACCTTGTGAGGTTCGCTCAAACCTGGCAACTCGTACTTCCCGAGGGACTCCATCCGGCCAGGAAGTCGCGCGTGAACTCGGCCGACGTCAGAATCGGCCGGCCCACCTGCCGCGACAGGTGCTCGATCCGGTTGACTAGATTGACGGCGGGGCCAATGACCGTGAAGTCGAGCCGACTAAGGGTGCCGATGTTGCCGTCGATCTCGACATAGGTGCGATCCGGTATTCAACCCGGTGCACGCCGCGTCAGACCGCCCTCCGAACAACACTGTTGTTTGGGCCCACGCCGTCCCTCGGCTACTCGGCGGCCTGCTGCGTGGCCGCCTGAATGGCGGCCCAAATGCGGTTGGCCCGCAAGGGAAGCTCGGTGATCTCGATCCCGAATGGTAGGAGCGCATCGGATATAGCGTTGCTGAGCGCCGCCGGCACCGGTCCGGGCAGCCCCTCCCCGAGTCCGCGCGTGCCCATCGGCGTGTGCGGGCATGGCACCCCGGCATGGGTCACCCGAACGGGCGGGACGTCGGCTGCGGTGGCGACCTGGTAGTTCTCGTAGTCGGTCGTCAGCTGCTGGCCGTTCTCGTCGTATACGAACTCCTCGTAGAGAGCATTCGATATTCCTTGAACTACCCCGCCCTGGACCTGCCCCTCGACGATGAGTGGGTTGATCACCGTGCCAGTATCCTCGGAGGTCACGTAGTTGGTGAACTCGAACTGGCCGGTTGCGATGTCGACCTCGACCATCGCGGCATGGCTGGAGAAAGTGATCATCGGCTTGTCGGCCTCGAAGAATGCCGTGTGTTCGAGCCCCGCCTCCTCACCCTCGGGCAGGTTGAGCGGCGCCATGATGATGCGATTCGACATCTCCATGAACGATTTGCGGATGTTGTTGTCCTTCGAGTAGATGATCTCTCCGTCTTGGAAGTCGAAGTCGTCCTCGCCCGCCTCGAGCTCGAGGTCGTGGGTCATGATCCGCCCCATCTTCTTCTTCAGGAAACGGCACGCCTCTGAAACGGCGCTCGCGGTGTAAGAGCCGGCGCGGGCGCCGATGGTGCCCGAACCGAACGGTGTCACGCCGGTGTCGCCTGTCGTGACGACCACGTCGTTGGGATGGATGCCAAACTCATGCGCCGCCACCTGGGCGAGCGAGGTCTCGTGGCCCTGGCCTTGCGGGGCGTCGCCCTCAAACAGCAGTACCTTGCCGCGCGGATCGATGCGGACGGTGGCAGCGCCGTAGCCCGGCTGGTTCTCCATCGGCACCAGCACCTCGGATGCCACGCCGGAGAGTTCCGCCCCGACGCCGAAACCGATGCCGATGTAGCGCCCCTCCTTGCGGAGGTCTTCCTGGCGCTTGCGGAAAGCCGGCAAATCGACCTCGCGGATTAGGTTGTCCCACGTCATCGGAAAGTCGCCGCTGTCGTAGTGAACGCCGGTGCAGGCGGTGTAGGGAAGCTCCGCGACGAGATTCTGACGGCGCACGTCAGCCGGGTCCTTGCCGAGCTTGTGGGCCAGCATGTCGACGGCACGGTCCATCGCGAAACGGGTGGGGAAGGCGCCGAACGAGCGTGCCGGCGAGGTCGCCGACTTGTTGGTCACCGCAACCTTCAGCTTGATGTCACACTTGGGCAGATCATAGGCGTTGGGCAGCAGGGCGGCGCCGAGGAACGGCATCAGATAGCCCCAATACACGCCCTCGCAACCGTCGCCGGCATCGCCGATACCACGATTGCGGATAGCCAACATCTTGCCATCCTTGGTGGCCGCGAGCTCGAGGTAGTTGGTCTGGTCGCGCTCTTGGCTCACCGCCATCAGATGCTCTTCACGGGTCTCGACCCAGCGCACCGGGCGGCCCAGCTTGCGGGCCATGTGGCAGACCAGGTTGGGCTCGCGGTAGAAGGGTGCCTTGGCGCCGAACCCGCCGCCTTGGTCACGTGGCGCGATGACCCGGACCTGCTGTGCCGGGATGTCGAGCACGTCGGCTAACGCCAGGCGGTCGATATGGGGGCGCTGGGTGGTGATGTGGGCGGTCAGGCCGTCCGAGTCGTCCCAAATCGCGAGCGTGCCGCGCGTTTCCATCGGACTGACGCCGCACCGATGAACCTTGAAACTCTCCTGGATAATGATATCGGCCTGCTGGAACAGCGCCTCGACCTCTTCGTCGTTCCGGTTCTGCTCTTCCACGGTCTGGCCGCCCGTGAACGTCATCTCGAACATGAGATTGTCGTCCCAGTCCTCGTGCAGTAGCGGCGCGCCCGGCTTGAGCGCCTGCTCGGCGTCAAGAACCACCGGCAGGGGGTCGTAGTCGATCTCCACCGCCAGCGCGGCGTCTTCGGCCTGATAGGGGTCGAGAGCCACCACAGCGGCGACCGGCTCCCCGTGGAACCGCACCTTCCCGACCGCGAGCGGCCAGAATTTTGGATAGTTGGCCGGTAGCGCCGGGACCACGACCGGCAACGGAAAACCGTTGATCTCGTCCTTGAGCTGATCGCCAGTGATCACGGCGAGCACGCCTGGCATGCCTGCCGCAGCCTTGGTATCGACGCGGGTGAGTCTGGCATGAGCGTGGCTCGAGCGGACGAAAACCAAATGCCCCATCCCCGGCATATGGAGGTCGGCCAGGTAGCGACCCTTACCGGCGGTCAGACGGCCATCCTCCTTGCGCGGGAAGTTCTTTCCGACCCAATGCGATTGGGGGGCATGCGCCAACGGAACGTCATGGAAAGGGCGGTCTGCCATCTCTTCAATCCTTGTTTTCGACCACGCTCAGCGCATGCGCTCGGAGGCGTCCGAGATAGCCTCGACGATGTGGACGTAACCAGTGCAACGGCACAGATTGCCAATCAGCGAGTGGCGTATCTCTTGCTCGCTCGGGTTCGGGTTCTTCTCCAGGAACTCAGCCGCGTTCATCAAGATACCCGGCGTACAGAATCCACACTGAAGGGCGTGGCGCTCATTGAACGCTTCCTGCAGCGGATGCGGCTTGCCACCGGTCGCCAAACCCTCGACCGTCGTGACCTCGCAGCCCTCGGCTTGCACGGCGAGCATGAGACAGGACTTGATCGCATCGCCATTGACCCGCACGGTGCAGGCGCCGCAGCGGCCCTCGTAGGTGCAGCCGATATGGGTGCCGGTGAGGCCGGCGCGGTCGCGGATAAAGTCGACCAGCAGCATGCGGATGGGCACCGACTCCTGGTAGGCGATGCCATTGAGCTTAATGTTGAGCGTCTTATTCATGGCATTTCCCTCAGCGCGCGCGTTTGAACGCGGTGGTGACTACCTGCCGGCCGAGGTCCTTGATCAGCACCTTGCGGTACCCACCCTCGACCCAGCGATCACCCTGCGGATCGATATCATCGGCGGCGGCTTGCAGGGCCGCCCCGATGCCGTCCTTGTCGCCCGCCTTCATGCCGACAAGTCCCTTCTCACCGGCCGGCGAGCGGCGGGTGACCGGCAAGATACCGCCGAATGCCATTCGGGCCGAGATGCACGAACCGCCTCCGTCGGTCTCCAGGTACACGGCGACGCCGATGATGGGGAGGCCATCCGCTTGGGTCGACCATTTTTGGTAGGCGCTGCCGGCGTGCGCCGCTGGTGGCGCCAGGCTGATCTTGGTCAACAGCTCACCGTCGTCGCGGGCCGTATCGAGCGCGCCCGTGAAAAAATCTCTGGCGGCCACCGTACGGGTGCCGCCGCCAGCCTTGGTGAGCTCGAGTTGGGCGTCCATCGCCAGCACCGTCGGCGGCATGCAGGCGGCGAGGTAGTTCCAGCAGATGCTGCCGCCGATGGTGCCGCGGTTGCGAACTTGGCGGTCGGCGACCGTCGTGGCGGCGTCGCAGATCGCCTGATAAGCGCCGTGCAGCTTGGTTTCCTGATTGAGATCGGCGTAGCGCGTCATCGGCCCGATCGTCACCCCGCCCGCGGCCACGCTCACGCCCTTGAGCTCGGCGATACCGTTGAGGTCGACGATGCAGGTCGGTTCGACCAAGCGAGCCTTGATCGCCTGCATGACGCTCTGGCCGCCGGCGAAGATCGTGGCACCTGGGTTCTCGCCGAGTGCCCCGAGCGCCTCGGCCACGCTGGTCGGCGCCAGGTACGCGTCGATAATTGCCGGGTACATTCCGAAACAACCTCCCCGTTCTGTATGTGCGGGCGCGGTTAGTGCACCTCGCTGGTCTCCAAACCGAGACTGTCCGGTTGCGGGGACATCGCTCTTGATCCTATCGCAGAACCTAGAGTAGCGCCAAGAAAACCCGAAAATTTGCCTTGGGGTCACCCTATCGCCGATCGATTGACTCGCCTTTGGCCGCTCCCGTGGCTAGGTTCAGCTATGTCCCGAGGGAGGGTTCCATGGGCGACAAGACCGTGACAGTCCAGGAAATGTTGACGCGGGTGGCACGCTATTCAGATGCCACTTTCAGTGAAGCTGCGTTCCTCGATTCCGTGTTGCCGGAATACCAGCGCAAAATCATCAACGTAATCGGTGCGGGCGTCACCGAGGATCCAAGCATGCAGCCGGGCATCACCGCGGTCGAAGGTTTCAACATTGGCTACATTCAAGCGGCCAAGGGGCGCGGCGCCGCCTTGCACTGCCACGAAACCGTCGAAGTGTTCATGCCGCTCACCGGTCGCTGGGAGATCCATTGGGGCGATCACGGAGAAGAGGCGGTCGAGTTGGATCGCTTCGACGTGATCTCGGTGCCGGTGGGGATCATGCGCGGCTTCCGCTGCCTTGAGGGTGAGGAGTCGGTGCTGCTCGCCATTGCCGGCGGGACCGATCCTGGCAAAGTGGCGTGGCCGCAAGATGTTCTCGCCGGCGCCCGGGAGGCCGGCTACGCGCTTGACGAGGGAGGCAACATCGTCGATCTGAACGCGGGAGAAAGCGGGGCCTTGGCGCGGGCTAGGCACGAGGGTGCCAGCGACGGCGCGACGGGCCGCCCGATCGCGCGCGCGGAAGTTTTAGCGCGGGTCGCCCGCTTCGATCAGCTCGACTTCAGCGAGGCCGCCTTCATCGACTCGCTGTTGCCGGAGTACAAGCGGAAAATCATCAATGTGATCGGCCCCGGCGTCACCGAAGACGCCGACCTCAAACCGACAATCACCGCAGTCGAGGGCTTCAACCTTACGATGATCAAGGCCGAAAAGGGTTATGGAGCCTCCCTGCACGGGCATACAACGGTGGAGGTGTTCGTCGCGCTGACCGGGCGCTGGGCGATCTATTGGGGCGATGAGGGCGAGAACGAAATCGTGCTCGAACCCTTCGATGTCATCTCCGTGCCGGTTGGGGTCGATCGTGGTTTTCGCAACGAGAGCGATGGCGAGCAGCTGTTGATGGCAGTCATCGGCGGTGACGACGCCGGCAAGGTGAGCTGGCCCGAGCCTTTGGTCGCACGGGTGGAGGCGCTCGGCTACGCGCGCGACGTCGACGGACATATCGGACCCGTCGCGGTAGCGTGAGCAGGGGTGTGCCGAGGCGGCGCGGTCCGAAAACCGTCTTGAACAGAACGAGCATCACGGTCTCGGGAGCAGCGCTCGCAACGTGGCCAAGGTCGCGGCGCCGCACCACGCAGGCTCATGTTGATGACGGTAGCCCCATGGGGACCGCGAAATCGCCCGCATTGGCGAGATCGGTGTCGCTGAAGCCACAGCTGCTCGATGATCGCGATGGTTTGGCCGGCGCCAGTGAAGCCACCTCGATTGACGGGCAGGGCATTGATATTGCCAAGGCCGTAGTTGGCCGGAAACTCGATGGTGCTGAAGCTTTGAGGCGTTGTCGTCGTCGGGCAGCCACCACCACCGCACGCACCGAGGCTCACCAGCAAGACGCTGATCGCCGCCACCCGCCGAGCTTACTGCGGGGTGCCCACGACATGCATTGTGACCACCCCCTGCACCTGGGCCGTCTACAACTGGAGTTGTACTCCGAGGGCAATGTTAGCATCGCCGCCTGGCTCGCCCAGCAGCCCCTGGTGGCCCCCGAAAAGCATCTGCGCGGCCCGCTGTTATTGCCACCCCGATAGGCGTTCGGTATCATCAAGCCGTATCTGGATCGCTCACATGATCGTGCGGGCCGACCACCGGAGGAGGACTCATGGCGCTTGATATGAAGACCGGCAAATTGTCCGTTATCGCGAGCCTCGACCACGTGAACATTCTGACCAACGATGTCGAGGCGTGCCGTCGTTTTTACGTGGATGGTCTAGGGTTCGATGAAGGCTTCCGCCCCGCTTTTAAGGAGCCTGGTCTGTGGCTATATATCGGGGGCACCCCGGTGGTCCACATCATCGAGACCGGCGCGCCACTGCCCAAGCACAACGGCACCATCGATGGTCAGGTCCAATTTGGCGTCACGGACAGCGGCGCCGTCGATCACATCGCCTTCCGCGCCCTTAACTTCGACAAGTTCACGGCCCGCTTGGACGACCACGGTATCAAGTGGCAAGATCGCGAGATCCCCGGCATGGATCTGCACCAGTTGTTCTGCTTCGACCCACATGGGGTCAAGGTGGAGTTCAACTTCGAAGGGCAGGATCGGCCGTGGAAGACCCTCCAGAAGACCCACAAGGAGGTTCTCACGGCCAGGGCCAAGAACAAGGCTAAGGGCCGGAAAAAGGTCAAGGTACTCGCCTGACCTAGAGCATGATTCGGTTTTGAATCGAAGAGATTCCCTAAGCGGTTGGTTTGTGATTCAAGATGCTGGCTGGAGATGAAGGCCAGCATGCATGGGACGACCGTATTCGGAAGATCTTCGATCTCGCGTGATTGGTCGGGTTGAGGCTGGGCGTCCGGTTCGCGAGGTGGCGGCGGAGCCGATGGGCAGCCGGGTAGCGCGATCGTTGATTGGCGAGCGGGCGTGGCCCGGCGACGGGCGCGCTGGACGAAGTATCAGGCCGGCTCGACCCCTCGCGTCTGGTCTTTATCGACGAAACCTAGACCAAGACCAATGTGACACGCCGCCACGGCCGTTGCCGGAAGAGAGAGCGGCTCATCACCAAGGTGCCGCACGGTCGTTGCACACCTTGACCCTTCCTGCCACCCTACTCGCCAGACCTCGACCCCATTGAACAAGCCTCCGCCAAGCTCAAACCTTGCTTCGCAAGGCTGATGAGCGAACCATCGAGGCAACCTGGCAGCGCATCGGTCAATTGCTCGACCGTTTCAGCCCACAGGAATACCAAAACTACGTCGCCAACTCTGGAGACGCTTCAAACTAAGTGGATCGTGCTCTAGCCGACTCCCTGGCACCCTCGGGCTTGACCCGAGGGTGCACGCGTGAGGCCGGGCGACTCGGTCAGGTGAACGTTCGCGACTCGCGCGCGAAGATCCGGCGGTCCATCGGCTCGAACGCCGAAAGCGGCAGGGAGTCGTAGTCGGGATCGAAGGCGCACATGTCGACTGGGTGCGCCAAGTAGACATCGCGCATGCGCGAGAACAACGCCAGGATGCGACTCGCGAAAACCTCGCAGTACGTCGCAATGGCGGCGTCGACCAGGTCGTAGTCTTAGCGCGTCGTGTCGCTCATGCGCACGAAGCCAGCCATCGGGTCCGCCATCGTCGTTTCCGCCATCAGGCCGATCCGCGAAGTTCGGTTGTGCGCGCCTCGTCGACTACGTAGTCGACTCCGTTATCGGCTAGCCCAAGCGCGACCCTGTACACCGTCTCGGCTCGCTCCTTACTTAACCACTTGCGGTTGACGTCCCTGGCGACGCGCCCAGGCTCGCGCCGCGTCGGGTCGCCGTAGCCACCGCCCGCATTCATACGGAAGACGATCGCCTCGCCCGGTCGGGCGCGGTCCTGGTGGAAGGACGGGAGCTTCTCGAGCTGGCCGTTGGCATGGCGCTTCCAATTGGCGGCAGGCGCGGCGTCGGTCCCCCCGAGCACGCCCTTGGGCGGGTTGAGGTCGCCGTCGCTGCAATAGGCCACCGTCATGTCGCCCGACAGCGAGCCATAGGCGCCCATGGTAGCCGGCGCTCCGTTCCACCGACCGCAACCCATCGTGTCCTCCGAGACATAGCGCGAATCGAAGAGGATCGGGTACATGCCCTCGTCAATCTCAATCGAATCGAGACAGCAAACGCCGCCGCCGTCGGGCGCCTCGTAAGTGAGCCAGCCGTCATGGCCGTGAAGACCCGGCCCGCCTGAAAGGCCGGCGATGAGCTGATTGATGTAGGGCACGTCCTTGCCCGAACGCGTGTCGACGCCTGAGAACACCGCCATGCCGGCGGCGAAATCTCCGCCGCCCTCGGCGAAGCCAAACGGCTCGCCCATCTGAGCAAAGCAGCATTGAATGGCATTGATCAAACGGTCATTGACATTGGTCGTCGCGACCGAGGTCCCGGCCGGGTAGGTCGGCCGCCCCACAACGCAGCCGTCGCGCAACAGCATATTCACCCGACTGGCGCTTCCGGCGTTGTGGGGGATCGTCGGATCGAGGTTGTAGAACACCCCGATCCGGCAGGAGCCGGTCGCGCAGGCCTCGGAAAGGTTGATGCCACCCGGCACGCAGTCAGGGTTGTCGCGTAGGTCCACCGTGACCATGCCCTCCTCGGGATCGACCGTGACAGTGGCTTTGATCGGCACGCCGTCATCCGCCACGCCCGGCACCGGATCATGGGTCGCGCTGTAGCTCCACGTGCCGGCCGGCAATTCCCGGATGGCGGCGATAGCGCGGCGCTCGCCGTACGCCATCCACTCCTCGATGAAGGCCTTGATAGTCTCAACCCCGTAGCGCGCGATCAACTCATGGAGGCGGCGTTCGCCGATCCGACAGGCACCCACCTGTGCGCGGTAGTCGCCGTACCAGATCTTGCTGACGCGGATCTTGTGGAGGCCGATGCGGACAATGTCGGCCTTGTCCTCGAAATTCTCCTGAATACGCACGCAGGGGAAATGCACTCCCTCCTGGTAGAGCTCGGCTGCGTAGGGCAGATAGGTCGTGGGTTCCGGGGCCCCAACATCGGCGTGGTGCGAGCGTGAAAGTGTCCAGAACAAAGGCTCGCCGTCGTGGAACACTGGCACCGACAGGGTCATATCGGCGTGATGGGTAACGCCGTGGTAGGGGCTGTTGTTGAAAAACGCGTCGCCCTCCTTGACGTCGTCGAACAGCTCGGTGTTGGGCCGGGTGGTGAGTTCGAGCGCGGAGACGTGGATCGGCATCGCCTCCTCGACGCTCACCAGACGGTGATCGTAGGTCAGTACCCCGCACGACATGTCGCGGGCGTTCTTGATCACCGCCGACCGACTGGCCTTCATCACGGTGTTCGACATCTCGCGGATGATGGCCTCGAACCGGCTCGACAGAACCGCCATCAGCACCGGATCGATCTTGTTCGAGGACACCTCGGTGCTGTCGCTCATCGCCCGTTTCCCTCCGCCACGTGCCAACAAACGCCATTCTGAGGGTGACGCCACCGGCATGGCAAGCGGAGATGGGCACGGCGTGCGCCAGGGCGTGGGCCAGTATGAGAGCGCGACCGCGTCCGAGCCAGCACGGTGTGCTCGGGCTGGACCGAAGCGGTGCCGCTCGGCCGCAACGCCACTCCCGACAAGACCGCCGCCGCGGTTCTCGCGCTGGCCTGGGACAAGGCCAGCTACGCCACCGGCGCGACGCTCGTGGCCGGTGGTACCACGCGAGTCTCGCGCTCAGCGCTCGGCGTCACGAAAGAAGAGAAGCCGCAGCGCCAGCACGACGATGAGGATGCTCGCGATCGTAACCAGCGTGCTCATGCCGTAGATCAGAGGTATTGAGCTCTGGTGCGCGGTGCTCTCCGACCACAAGTGGAGCGGCAATGTCATCTGACCGGCGCGCATGTAGATGCTGAGCGGCAGCTCGTTGAACGACAACAGGAAGCCGAAAAAGCCCGAGGCGATGATCCCGGGCCTCAAGAGCGGCACCTCGATTTGCCAGAAGCGCTGCCAGTCGGTGGCGCCGAGGTCCGATGCCGCCTCGTTCATGCGGGTATCGAAGCGCGAGGAGACGACCAGCATCGCCAGCAGCGCGAACGGAAAGGCCCAGACAAAATGGGCCAGCACCAGGGACCAGTCGCCAAGCTTCACGCCAACAAATGCGCGGTAGAACATGAACATCGAAACACCGGTCACCAGCCCCGGCACGAACAGCGGGGCGAGATAGGCGGCGAGCAGGCCGCCGCGCCGACGCAACAGCGGCAGCACGCGGCCGACCAGGGTCGCGGCGACCATGCAGAGGGCGGACACGATCAGCCCGATGATCAGGCTGCGCTCAAGCGGGCCCGACCACCGCATGTCGCCAGAGAAGAGGGCGTCGTACCATTCCAGGCTGAGCGGATACGGTACGCCTGTCAGCGGCCGCGAGCTCACGGACATGACCGCAAGCCAGACAATCGGAATGTAGATCAGCGAAATCCAGAGGTAGCCGATAGCGATGCCGAAGGGCCGGCCGATCCGCATCAGGCGATCCATGACCAGATCGCGTCCGGGCGCCACGCTGGTGGCGAGGACGGTCATCGCCGCAAGCTCTCAAACACATGGGCAATGCCGCCGGAGCGCTGGAGGACCAGCCACAGCACGAATTGGAACAAGACAACGAACAACAGCGCGAAGGTCGAGACCGCCGCCGCGACCGGGTAGTTCATGACCGAGAATAGACTGTTAATCTCCGAGCTCAGCATCAACACGGCCCCGCCGCCGACCGTTTGCGGCACGACCGTATCGCCCATCATTGGCACGAACGTGAAGATCATGCCGGCGACGATGCCGGGCAGCGATAGTGGCAAGATAACATGCCAGAACGTGTGAAAACGTCCCCCGCCCAGGTCACGGCTCGCTTCGATCAGCTCATCGTCGATCAACGTGATCGACAGGAAGATCGGCCACACCATGCTCGGAAAATAGGGGCCGAGAAAACCGAAATGGACCGCCGTCTCGGAGAACAGCAACCAATCCAGCGGTTCATCGATGATACCGATCTCCAACAGCACGGTGTTGATCAGCCCGTTCCTGCCGAGGATGACCCGCCACACGAGGGTTCGCGCTGTCGGGCTCAGAAAAAATGGGACCGTGAGCGCGGTGAACGTCGCCAGCTTCAGCAGCGGCGAGCGCGCCGACTTCGCGAGCCACAACGCGAACGGATAGGCGACCACCAGCTCGATCAGCGTGACCGTCGCTGTAATCCGCGCGGAGCGCAGGAGCACCTGCCAGCCGGCGTGGCTGAACGTCGATTCGTAGGCCGCGAGCGTAGGCTCGAAGATGAAGGTAACGCCACGACTGCGGAAGAACGAGAACACCACGATGCCCAGTACCGGAACCAGGACACCGAGGACCCAAACGATCGTGAACGGCGCGATAAAACCGCCGCCCGCGGCCAGTTGGCGTAGACGCGGTAGGGGATTCATGAACGGAGCGTGGGGGGGCGGCCGAGCAGGTGCCCGGCCGCCCCTTTCGGTTAGGTGTTCAAGAAACGGGCCATTTCACGCTCGTGCTCGGCGAGCGTGTCGGGCACCGCCCTAAACCAGAATTCGGGTTGGGCGTACTTGTACTTGAGTTTGTCCAGATTGTCCGAGATCGCCTTGATGTCCTCGGCGGAGTAATCCCGCTCCTTGGCCCAGTCAAGCGCGAGGTCGGGCCGCGGTGTCGCATAACCCCGCAACGGACCCAACAGCGCCCCATAGGCGCCGCCGCAGAACCAGTCGAAGGCGCGGTAGATCTCGTCGAGGTTGCCGTGGTCCTGTGCTTGAACGGGGATGAACCCGGAGGTCATCCACTTGATGTAGAACTCAGGCGTCCAGGCGTACTCGATGTCGGCGCCCTGCTTGCGGGATTCCTTGACCGCCGGTTCCCAACAGACCTGCGCGAGTGTCTCGCCATTGACGAAGTTGGAGATCTGGTCGTCGAAGGTGGACCAATAGGTGCGGAACTGGCCGGCCTTTTTGCGCTCGATCATCCAGTCGGCGACGCTCGCCACCTCGCTCGCGGTCATGTTCTCGACCTTATCGATGGTGGCGAGTTTGTGGTACTTCATGTAGGCCGCCGCGAAGGTCAGCGTGTAGAAGTTGTCGCCGACGGCCGACTGGCCGAGCGTCTTCTCGTCGTCGAACACCAGGCTCCACGATACTTCCTCGGGCGGCCTGGGCTCGCTCAACTTCTCCGGGAAGTAGCCGAAGGTGTCGGCGTTCATATAAATCGGCACGCCCCACAAAGTGTCGGTGGTCATGCCTGAAAGCTGTGGGTTGTTCTTGACACCCGGTTCGACGCCGGCCCAGTTGGGAATGCGGCTATGGTCGATCGGGATGATCCAATCGCCCTCCACCAGCGGTCCCTGGACGCCCGCCAACATCGCGATGATGTCGTAGCGCGAACCCGCGTCGTTGACCATGACGTCGTTGAAGAACACGCCGGGATCGTCCTTGAGCAAGGTTAGCTCCATCTTGAGCCCCGTGTCCTTCTCGAACTGCGTCCAATCGCCCGGTATCATTGTCGAAGCCCCGCCCAAAAGCCGGATCGTGCCCGGCTTGTGGCCGCTGGCCTTGGCCTGGCGCGTGAGCCCCTTTGCAATCATCGGTGCGGCGGTGATCGCGGCCGTAGCCGCGGCTGCGCGCTTTACGAAGCGTCGGCGAGATATCTTCGGTTTGTCTGAGTTGGCCATCTTCTTCCCTCCCTGTGGCGCTGCTCTCGCGGCAACCTGCCCTTTCAACCTGAAGATGGTGCGACGACAGACAAGGCAAGTCAACCTGGGCGCCCGGGCAGCGCACGATGCTCGTCTAACTTCCCAAAGCCGGTTATCTTTGTTCAAATCGGCTAACGCACCAGCGGGGGAAGGCAAATGGTCTACGACGTCGCTAAGGACTGGCAGGACCCGTACGAGATTGCCGATGCTGACGGGCGCCTTGCCGAGG
>Ga0315338_1000485_pt1 | contig 88795 bp, 80 predicted proteins | sample ASW8metaG_FD_204518 | JGI IMG/M metagenome (GOLD analysis project Ga0315338, IMG submission 204518) | Ammonia-oxidizing marine archaeal communities from Monterey Bay, California, United States - ASW #8 | ecosystem: Environmental > Aquatic > Marine > Coastal | place: USA: California | collected...
CAGACCTGCCATGACCTCATAACCAACCTTATTTGGATGAACGCTATCTACACCGTATTCTTTTATCAATCCTTTCTGGTTATCAACCATCGACGAATAATAATCAACATAGCTTATATTATTTTTTATCGCATAGGATTTAATTAATTCATTTACAGCCAATACTATAGGGGGTGGATTAATTGAAGGCTTCCAAGGGAAATTCTTGGCAGGTAAGATTGATGATATAATAACTTTAATCCTGTTACTGCTCGCCAGTTCAGCCATAGAAATAATATTACCAGAAATCATTTCTACACTCGATGGCCCAGTATTTTCTGCAATATCATTAATTCCGGCTAAGATTACTACCACTCTAGGTTTAAGCTCAATGACATCTGACCGGAAACGAATTAACATTTGCGGTGTGGTCTGTCCACTAATCCCACGGTTTATATAAGAGCTATTCTGAAAAAATTCAGGCAAAAAATTTGACCAACTTTCAGTGATGGAATTTCCCATAAAAACGACTCTTTTTTCATATTGCTTTGGAGAACCAAGTTCTTTGTTATCAGCCTTATATCTCTCCAAGTTTGCCCAGTCTTGCCCTTGCATTAATGATGTAATCAATATTGATAATAAAATTATTCTTTTTTTATACATTACGTTTTGCTTCATTCCAAATTGCATCCATTTCTTCTAAAGTGGCATCATCTATTTCTTTTCCTTGCTCTTTGATTCCTTTTTCTACTTTTTTAAATCGGTTTATAAACTTTTTATTCGTTTTTCTCAAAGAATTTTCAGCCGGGATGTCTAAGAATCGAGCCAGATTTACCAAGGCAAAAATCACATCACCTATCTCTTCTTCTATGTGCTTTTTATTTTTACTTAACTGAGCTTCTTTTAATTCTAAAATTTCTTCATGAATCTTTTCCCAGACCTGCTCTATTTTATCCCAGTCAAACCCAGCATAACTAGCCTTTTGCTGAAGGCGTTGAGCACGCACCAAGGCAGGTAAATTTTTTGGGACACCATCCAATCGAGAGTCTCTCCTTTTTTCTTTATGTTTTGCTACTTCCCAATTCTGTTTTGCATGAAAAGCCTCGTCTGCCTTTGCATCACCAAACACATGTGGATGCCGCCTAATTAATTTTTCATTTACTGTTGAAAGAGATTCTACCAACTTAAATTTTCCATCTTGTTCCGCAATGGAACCCTGAAAAACCACATGGAGAAGAAGGTCTCCTAATTCTTCTTTTACATTTTCCCAGTTTTTTTCATCAACACTTTCAATTAATTCATAAGCTTCTTCGATAAAGTAAGGCAACAATGATTGATTGGTCTGTTCGCGATCCCATGGACATCCATCGGGAGCACGAAGTTCAGAGACTATTTTTACAAGCTCTTCAAATTGATTGCCAACCTCACCCATATAATTGATTCCAATTTAATTGATCCAAATATTGGTTTTCTTGTCTGGTCATCTCTGCCTTTTCTTCATCTGTTTTATCTTCATAGCCCAATAAATGCAATCCTCCATGAATGATTAATCGACCTAACTCTTTATGAAATGGTTGATTGAATTTTTTTGCATTTTCTTCAACCCTCGGTAAACTTATATACACTTCACCTTCTACATTCTCTTGTGCATAATCATTCATTCTAAAGGCAATTACATCGGTGAAATGGTTTTGATTAAAAAATTCTTTTTTCAGACCGTTTAATAGTTCATCATTACCAAAAATAAATAAAAGATCGCCATTATGTATTCCTTTAGATTCAAAGAGTTGTGTTATAATAATTGAAACAGTTTTATCATTAGGTGGATTTAATTCAGGATCTGTTTCCACTTTAATTTTGATCACAATTGGGCAGACTTAATATTGTCTATGTTCTTATCATCAGGATATTCAATTCGTATATGATAAATACCGCGAAGGACAGGAAGTAATCCCGTTGTACCATCCATTTTCCCTTTGATTCGTGTTAATTCATCTATGGTGATAGGGCATTCGGATAGTTGGCCTGCAGTAAGACGCATGTTAATAATTTTATCAATCATTTCTTCAATTTTCATAATATCCGGTTCCTTTATAGAACGAACAGCCGCTTCTACTGCTTCGCAGATCATTAAAATACCAGTTTCTTTAGTATTAGGTTTTGGCCCAGGGTATTGAAATTGATTCTCTTCTACTTTAATGTCATCTTCTAGTGCTTTGCGGTAAAAATACTCAACTCGAGTTGTGCCATGATGCATGGGAATAAAATCACTTACTATAGTTGGGAGTCCATATTCTTTGGCCAGATTAAGCCCTTCAGTTACATGGTTTTTGATAATCTTTGCACTCATGACAGGTGTAAGTGTATCATGTCGATTTTCACCGGTATATTGGTTCTCAATATAATATTCTGGACGAACCATTTTTCCAAGGTCATGATAATAAGCGCCAACGCGGCAAAGAAGTGAATTTGCACCAATAGCATCAGCACAAGCCTCAGCCAAATTTCCAACAACAATACTATGGTTGAAAGTGCCATTAGCTTCTTGTTGTAATCTTTTTAATAGTGGATGTTGGAAATCTAATAATTCAATCAAGGTCAAGTTTGTAGTTATACCAAAAGAAACTTCAAGCAAACCAATTAATCCATAGGTCACAATAGGGGATAAAACCGCGACAACTGATAGATTCATCATATCGTATCCCATTAATACCCAGGAATGCCCTTTGAATAAACCTTGTCCAAGAATAACAAGTGCGCTACTAGCTAATAATGCAAAAATGGCAGTAAAGAGTTGACTCCGGCGGCGAAGTTGACGTACTGAATATATTCCAACTGAAGAGGTAAACATGGCAGTGATCATGAATTCTACATTATTTCCAATAAGGATGCCAACCAATAGAATAATAGATATAATACCCATGAATCCAATGCGAGCATCAAACATTATCGTCAGCACCATGGCTGCTACTGTCATTGGAATCAAATACTCAGATAAAGCCAGGTTTTGCGTGAATAAGTAAGCTAGGCTCACTTCAATTGAAAAGATAAGTCCGATGAGCAGGACCATTCTCCAGTCCTCAAAGATCTTTGTGCGATAGGTAAGTAAAAAGGTGAAGAAAAATGATACTATAATACCAATAACAAGAATGCGTCCCATGTAGGCCAAGACAACATCTAGTCTTTGCTCTTCCATTGATTTAGTATCAATAGCCACTGAAAGGGAATGTAGTTTTTGAAGGTCATCATCCGTTATACGCGTATTTGCATCCACAATTCGTTCATTCTCTAGAATTATTCCTTTATTTCTTGGCACACGATCTTGACGAGCTTGTTGCCGCCTTTCAGTCGTTTCCCGATCAAAAACCAAATTAGGTTTCATGAATTCAACAACTAGTGAATATCCCAAGTTTCGACGGACATCAATAATCTCTGGAAATTTATTTGTTACTTCTATACGTGCTTTTGTCCAAGCATTTTGAAGATCATTATACATTTTAGGATCGGTTAATTCTGGCGCCTCATCACGAATAATAAAGACCGAAACCTGGCTACTTAGGATTTCTGATATTGCAATATCATAAATTCCTTCAGCCCATCTATTCCTACATATTTGGATAATTTGATTTTTTAGTGTATTTAGATCTATACTCGATTCATCGATTGGATCTTTAAGAAAAATAGCATTCCATTTATCGTCATTCGATGCAAATACAAAATCTTCTTGAATCCTATTCATAAGAACGGCCAAAGCTGTACTATCCGATTGAACTGCCATTCGTGATATTTCATATTGGTCAGAAAACCTATTTCTGTACAGCGTATCTTTCGCAGCTGCCAGTTTATTATTACTTAATTGAATTCTTTTTACTAAAGCAAAATAATCCTCAATAATTGAAATTTGAGTACTAACAACATCCTGTGAACGTAAAAAAAGAAAAGGCTCTGATTGAATTGCTTCGTTCAGATCATTCTGAAGTTCATCTTCTGTTTTTAAAATTGGAAAGTTAAATGGTGCCACTACCTCTTCTCTTGCAACATCATTCAATTGGTATGAATATTGTAACGCTTCTCCTCTTGGGAAGAATAATGAGAGGAGAGTAATTACAGTTACTAAAATGGTTATTTGTCTCCAATAATCATTAATAATTATGGTAAACTTCTGGTATAGTGACGGCTTATTAGGGATTCTAACCATCAGGGTCCTTTAATTGTGCTAATTATATCTTTTGAAATGATCAAATTTTGAATTTCAGTGATACCTTCACTAATCTCTAAAATTTTTAGATCTCTAAAAAAGCGTTCAACATTGTATTCCATTACATAGCTATGACCAGAAAAAACCTGAATTACTTCTGTTGGTGCTTGCATTGCTATTGCTCTAAAAAATAATTTTGCCATTTTTCTATTATATTTGGATTCAATTAATTATTAACTAAGTAAACTTTACCACCGAATTGCCGCTGATGCCCATGTATATCCAGCGCCAAAAGCAGCTAAAATAATGTGGTCTCCCTTTTTGATGCGTCCATCTTCCAGTGCTTCTGTTAAAGCAATCGGGATGGATGCAGCAGTCGTATTCCCATATTTATGTATATTGCTATAAATAACATTCATATCTACTCCTATATTTTTTGCCACAGCTTGACTTATCCGCAAGTTAGCTTGATGAGGAATAATCAGTTTAATATCACCAATAGATAATTTATTGGAAATTAATGCTTCGTTTATTACTTCAGGAAATCGTTTGACTGCATTACGGAATACTTCACGACCATTCATATGTGGTGTAAAACGATCTTCATCAAAAGATTGATTTTTAAACCAACTACCGGGACTAGTACCAGGAGCTTGCATCCAAAGATTTTTTATATGTTTACCTTCACAGTGAAGATGTGTTGAGAGAATACCATTATTATTATCACTTCGCTGGAGAATTGCAGCACCAGCTCCATCTCCAAAAAGTACAGCAACATCTCTACCTTTTGTGGATTTATCAATTAGTTTTGTCTGAGCTTCAGCGCCCACAATTAATATTTTTTTTGCCATTCCTGTTTTGATAAATTGATCTGCAATAGATAGACTATAGATAAAAGCAGAGCAAGCTGCTTTAATATCAAAAGCACCTATAGTGTTTAAATTTAGGCTATCTTGAAGTTGTGCACTAACTCCAGGGAAAAAATAATCAGAAGAGAGGGTACCAACTATAATCATATCAATTTCCTCAGGATCTATATTTGCATTTGATATCGCATTCATCGAGGCTTGATGTGCAAGGTCAAATGTAGTAACATCTTCAGAGACCCACCTTCTTTCCTTAATTCCTGAACGTGTTTCAATCCACTCATCAGATGTATCAATCTGCTGAGCTAGATCATGATTAGTGATCACTTGATTAGGGACATGAAATCCCATGCCTGTAATTTTACTGTGGAACATCAGTGGTTATTTAGTTGGTTTTTAATATTAATGTTTCTAATTGATTATTGAAAATAGAGCCGATCTATAAGCCGAGTTCTGTAATTGATAGCCATTCATCTGGTCCAATTATTTCTAATTGGATCACGCGATCAACCCTGCCCTAAAATGACACGGACCATATCTTGGGGTTTACTTGATCTTGCACCGGATGGGGTTTGCAAGCATCTTATTTTACAACAAGACCTGGTGGTCTCTTAAACCACCTTTTCACCCTTACCCAGCTAAATGCAGAGCGGTATATTTTCTGTTGCACTTTCCATGATGCCTATGGCAACTCCTCCCGTTAGGAGGCATCCTGTCCTGCGGTGCTCGGACTTTCCTCTCTTAATTTCGCAAACAGCGGACTAAGAGTAACTATCCGATCGACTCTATTTTCAATAATCAATTTAACTTACAAATAATTTGAGAAATCACTATGGAGATTCCCAATAAAGAAATCTGCTGCAGCTGTCACAAGTTTGTGTACCTTTTTTCGCCCTCACTTCAGAAACAATTTGTGGTGGAATAAAGGCTCCACAACCACCGCAACCTGACCCTTCGATTGATACAACAGATAATCCTTTTCGAGCTTTTTGGATTCGATCATATCGTGAAAGAGTTGGGCTATCAATACTAGCGCGCTTTTCATCTCTTTCTGATTCTAATTTCAATTTTTCTTCAGAAGAATCATTTATCAATTTTTCAAGTTTTTCTCTTCGCTCAACTAGGTTTTTACTTAAAGACTCTAAATTTTCTTCCTCAGAATTGATGCGCTTTTCCAGATCCTCATTTTCATCAGTAAATTCCAAACATTGAATTTCAATTTCATCCAGTTCACTCTTAAGATGATCAATCTCATTTTGAAGAGCATCATATTGCTTATTGTTCGTTACCAGAAAAAGCTGATCTTTATATTTATCGATTTTAGATTTATAATCTGTCATTTGGCCATCTAGTTTATTTAATTCCAGTTCTAATTCTTTTATTCTGGATTTACCATCTTGAACAGATTGTATTAATGCGGATTCTTCCTCTTTTAACTCATTCACTTTTCCAGGCAAATCGCCCAGCAGTTCAGCTATATCATGAAGTTGTGAATCAATTTGTTGCAATGCAACAATTTGCTGAATTACGCTCATTCAGACTTGACTCCTTTCATAAACAAAAAATGCACCGGATAGGGTGCACTTGTAATTAAATTTTTGGAAAAAACTAATGTCCAAAGCTCGGACATTCACTGATTTATCTTTCGGGAATTTTTAATCACCATAATAGTAACGAATTTAATGTAATTATTCCATCAATGCGAACGGGAAAGGTTCGAAAAATTATAATTAAATGATACAAGGTATCCATCAGAGTTCCCTAAGTGTTTTCCCCGATCGCCTGCATATGAAATTCTTATATCTAGATTTTTCCATACATTGGTAAAATTTAATTCAAGCAATGCTGAAATTTGTTTTATCCCACCATCATACTTATAGGGTTTATTCAGCTTTTTAAATCTATCCTGATCATAATAAATACCATAATTTTTTGAAAAGGTTGCTAATAATTTGTATTTAATTTTTGAAGATAAATCTCCTAATAAACCTATATGATGTGCTTTTAATCGATTATTCACTATGTAGATTCCGTCATTATAATGGCCAGGATTTGAACCGAGTGTAAATAATGGATTACCAATGACTCTACCATTATATGTCCACCCTGATTGGTAAATATAATTGTTATAATAATTGTCCCAACCATATGTTGAATCTGAGGCAGCTTGTGGCCCACTTTGATTCATTGTATTTATGTATTCATATAATAAACTTGAAACAAGCCCTGGCTTCTTCTGGGAAAGTTCAAGCCCATAGAGACCATCAAAACTTTTTGATGGGAATTTTAATGCTTTCAGTTCATCAAAAAAATGTTGAAAAGCACTGCTTTTATCCTCAAAAGGATGTTGGAAATAAAATTTTAAATTTTGCGTATTATAGCTTTTAGTATAGACTATATCCCAAACACCTAAATGATTACCCAGCGCATTAATTTGTTCCTGCGGAAGACCTGATTTTGAAGCTGATTGTAAGGTGATAACACGAAAATAATCTGATAATGACTGAGGTTGTGATCCATAATTTTTGGTTTCTCCTCCCCATATGGCTTCATCAAAAAGACCTACGCTTAAGGCAGAATTGTTTTTGAATTTCTTTTTTATATAAAAGTATTTTTCATGAAGAAATGGAGCCTTCACATAATCTCCTTTAGAAAACCACCCATGTGAAAAACCGCCTTTAATCCAAATATCATGTTTTAATATTTTGTATTTTTTGTAGTTGGGAGTGCTAAGAGATATTTGTGGAATTGGTATGGAATTATTACTTCTAATTAATGACCCTGTAGATAGTATAGATTCGCTTGTTAAACTGTTTTCCCACCTGCCTACTTTTAATTGATAATTTTTTATCTTTTTACTGATAAAAACTATAGGTGCATAAACTTTTTCTTTATTATCAGGATAAACAATAACAGATAACCCAAAGCTAAATAAGGAATTATTACTATGAAAAGATGAAAAGTTTATAAGCGGGTCTTTATCATAGATACCCATTTGGTTTGATCTATGCCAAAATGAAATATTACTTTTCTTGGCGTATGAAAATGAATTCAGGGACTGCGAAAAAAGAAATCCAGATAAAATCCCAATTATCTGGATAATTGAAAGGTGTTTATAAATGTCTTTTAATCGTTGAAGAATCGATAGGAAAATTTTCTTTTTCACTTGAAGGTTCATATTCTGGCAATATATTTTTCAATGTTTTTTTAATAATATTTACATTAAAAGTTTTCGCTTTCTTGATTAATTCTTCTGCTTCACCAAGTACAATGTTCCATCCATGGGAAATATCATTTTTTAATACCATAATTTTTTCATGGGGAGACTCTGAAATACCTTCTCCAGACGTTTTTAATTCTTCAAACATCTTTTCTCCTGGGCGCAATCCAATATAATTAATGGGTATATCAACTTCGGGTGTGTATCCAGATAGTTTAATCAATTCAATTGCAATATCTTTAACCAGTACGGGTTTACCCATATCTAAAACAAAAATTTCTCCACCTTTTCCTAAAGCTCCAGCCTGCAGAATCAGTTGTGCGGCTTCAGGAATTGACATAAAATAACGTTTTATATTAGGATCAGTGATGGTTACGGGGCCCCCATTTTTAATCTGCTCCTGGAAGATAGGAACTACACTGCCAGAACTTCCAATAACATTCCCAAACCGAACGGCCATGTATTTTACTTTTGAATCCATGCTTTTTGCCTGGATTATTTTTTCTGCAATTCTTTTGGTGGCCCCCATTATATTGGCCGGATTAACCGCTTTATCCGTAGAAACTAATACAAATCGTTCAACTTTAAAGTTTTCAGAAGCTTGGATTAAATTCAGAGTACCTTTAATGTTGGTATTAACAGCTTCCCAAGGGTTTAATTCTTGCATAGGTACATGTTTATAAGCAGCGGCATGAATGACCACATCTGGCTGAAATGAATTAAAAACTGAATTTAAAATAGTTTTGTCTCTTATATCGCCTAAAATGGCTTGGATACCAAGTTGATCTCCAATTCTTGCGCACTGGTTTTCTATATTAAAAAGGTTATTTTCACTTTGGTCAAATAAAATAAGTAAGTCAGGATCAAAACCAATACATTGTTTTACAAGTTCAGAACCAATTGATCCACCCGCACCAGTGATTAATACTTTTTTACCAAAGAGGTATTTAGAAATTTCTGAACGGTTTAATGCCACTTCTTGACGGCCCAATAAATCGGCTATTGTCACTTCTCTCACGAGATTTAATGACACATTTTTATTAATAAGTTCTGAAACAGTTGGAACAGTTCGATACTCTTTTTTTGTCATTTCACAGTGGTCAACAATTTTTCGCATCTGACTACTATCTGCAGTAGGGATACATATTAATATTTCATCAAAAGGAATGGTTAATGAATGTATTTCTTCTACTTTACCAAAAACCTGGACACCATGAATTGTTGTATTGAGTTTTGAATTGTCATCATCTAATAATCCCACGATACGGTAATTACCATAAGGATTTTCTAATATTTCACGAATAATTTTTTCACTACTCCAACCTGCACCAATTAATAATAATCTTGTCTTATTTTTTATTGATAGTTTTGAACCACGGATTCGAGTTGATCGAAGTTGTTGCGAATAAATCCTAACTATTGCTCGCGTAGTAACAAATCCAGCAGTTGATAAAACAAAATCCAATAGAAAAATACTTCGCGGTACTATAAATGGTCCCAGAGTTAGAAGTGCGGCTGATATCGATAGTAGAGAACCTACAGAATTGGATTTAATTATATTGATTAAATCTGGCAGGCTTGTAAAACGCCACATGCCACTATAGACATTAAAAAAAATATGAATAGACAGTTTTGAAAAAATAAAAATGATCGATAAGTAGAAAATATCATTGATCAATTCTGTGGGGATAACAAAGTCAAATCTTAATAAATAAGATAGACATAAACTGAATACGATTACACTGATATCCAGTAGAAGAAATACCCAAATATTGCGCCGATTAAATGGTATCATAATACACTCCGCGAATCAATAAATTCCCCAGTACAACTTATAAAAAAAAAATAGAAGCAACAAGAATATGGTTTATTACCTTGAATGACCCCAAAAAACAACCCATATTGTATTTATCAATATTTTCATATCGAGACGAAATGAAATATTCTCAATATAATAAAAATCGTATTTTAGTTTTTGGTGGACGTCTTTAACAGATATATCAAAGGGTTGTTTAATTTGTGCCCAACCTGTTATACCAGGTCTGATTTTCAACCGTCGATTGTAAAATGGATACTCCGATTTTAATTTATTAATAAAGTAGGGCCTTTCCGGGCGTGGGCCTATTATAGACATTTCTCCATTCAAAATATTTATTATCTGGGGGGTCTCATCTAAATGAAATCTTCTTAAAAATTTTCCCATTTTTGTAATTCTGCTATCTTTTAACCCTGCCCATACTGGTCCCGTTTCTTCTTCAGCATCAAATATCATTGATCGAAATTTAATTATAGTAAAAAATTGGCCCTCTCTTCCACATCTTTTCTGTTTATAAAAAATAGGTCCTTTACTATCTAATTTTATTAGGATCATAATTAAAATCCAAATTGGCAATATTATAATAAGGCCCAAAGATGCAAGAAAAATATCAATTCCTCTTTTAAGACTTTTAGAATAAAATGTATCAATATTTAAATTAATATCAATAAGAGGGACACCAACCAACTGGTTGGTTCGAGCCATACCCATTACAACTTCGTACATATCCGGTAATACTTTAAGTGAAACAGGCGATCCATTTATATTCACAATTGTATTCATTACCCGCTCAGGAGTAGGCTTATCTAAAGCAATTATTACATCATTTATTTTTTTTTCTTTGATTAGTCCGTGTAATGACAATTCATCTCCAATTATTGGCATTGGAAGTTTTATTTCTTCAAGATAATCTGGATCATCCTTGGCTTTAATAAACCCGGACACTTTTATACCATGATGTGAATGACTATTAAGAGTATTGAATACATCTATACCTCGGCGATTTGCTCCAAGAATCACAGTTTCACTTAAGCCAATATTTTTTAACAAAAGTACTTTTTGAAGAGAGTGGATTAAGAAACGATTTAATAATACACCTGAAGCAAAAATTAATCCATAGGAGAACAAAACCGTGTATTCAACATTGATCAAACTTAATTGAAAAACATCTAAGGTGATTATTACTACCAGTGTGAAGTAAATCAAGGGAACGAGCTTTAAAACCTCTTCAAATCGAGATAGGGTTGCACGGGGATTATATAAATTTGTAAAATAGAATAATCCAATCCAAATAATTTGAATTATAAAAAAATTAATTATGATATTCTTGGACCAAACTATTGAAGAGCCCACAAAGATATTGTATGCAAAGAATCCTGCAGTAATATCACCAACCATCAAAAATATTAATATTATATAATTATACATTTAGATAGATAATGCTTTTTTTTGGTTTTTAATTTGTATTAAGAATTCTGATAATAACGATTCTTTCTGCATATTACCTGTGACGAAGTTCACACCGTTTTGACCATGTTCTTTGGCCAAATCTACATTATTATAATAAGATAGGATTGCCTTTTTAAAATGAACTGGATTTTCAGGTGAAACAATTGTTCCGCAATTATTTTGTTTGATAATTTCTGCGGCTTCTCCTTTTACGCCTAATATTATAGGTTTACTGCAGGCCATGATTTCAAATATTTTTGACGGTATTGCCAATTTAAATAATTTTTTATTTTTTAAGGGGACTAAACATACGTTTGCTTTTTTCATTTCTTGGATAAGTTGATTCCTAGGTAATGGATTTTGGAATGAAACATTATTAATTCCTTTTGAATTTGTTAAATCAACTAATGATTCTTTATTAACACCATCACCGATAAACTGGAAATTAATTGGATAATTGGCTAACATTTCAGCAGTCTCAATTACCACCTCCAAGCCTTGAGCAATACCCATATTTCCGCTATAAAGTACTGTAAATAAGTTATTACGACTTATATTGTGTTTATCTGATTTCACAAGAAATTGGCTATCAATTCCATTCATTAAAGTGAACATAGGTTTATCCAATTGGTCTGGAAATGATTTTTTAAAATAATTAGAGAATCCGGGAACGGGAAATATAAACCCATTTACTGCATTATATACCTTTGTCTCAAGCCATCTCCCCATTTTTATCAATGACTTTGATTTTATTTTTCCTAAAGCGACAGCTGATTCAGGCCAAATATCTCTTAAATCCAATAAAATTGAACATGTTTTTATTTTATTAAGTACAATTCCAATTAATCCAACAAAAAGTGGAGGCGATGAAAGTATGATTAACTCATAATTTTTTATTTTGATTGCATTTACAATTCCTATGAAAGCGAAGGATAAATAATTACCCAAAAGTTTAAGTGTTGATTTTCTATCATTTGCCCATACACCAGAACGAATTATAGTTAGATTCTCAGATAATTTTTCTCTTTTAGAACACTCGTTTTTATAACCATCAATAAATCTTCCGTATGGATAATTTGGCATTTCACAGAGAACGGTTACTTTGTGTCCTTTATTAATGAGAATATTAACATAATCACCCCATCTGGAAGCAGCTGCGCCAATCTCAGGGGGGAAATATTGTGTTATTAATAACACATGCATAATAATAGCTATTTTTAGGGGTTCTTAATGGGAAGTACTACGAATGAATAATCGGTTCCCGGGTGATTTGTTAAATTGGTTTGTCCCGTTCCATCCAGTTTCATCATATATATTTCCCAATTTCCATCCCTTTTAGACTGAAAAACAACTTTTCGATTATCCGGATAATATCTAGGGTTCCAATCATCTGCAGAATTATTTGAGAGGTTTGTTAAGTTTAATCCTTTATTATTCATTATATATATTTCCCTATTTCCATCCCTTTCTGAAGTGAAAACAATTGATAAACCATCTGGAGAAAAAACAGGTTCATAATCATCTGAAGTGTGACTGGTTAATTGCGTTTGATCAGTGCCATCTGTATTCATTAAATATATATTTCTATTTCCATCTCTTTCTGAGGTAAAAACAATTTTCTGTCCATCTGGAGAAAAAACATTTCCTTTTGGTAACAAATCATTACTTTTTGGATTTTTAGTTAAGTTTATTTCATTTCCCTCCAAGAGATTAATAAAAAATATTTCTTTAACACCAAATTGCCAGGATTGAAAAATAATAAATGACCCGTCTGGTGAAAATTGGGGAAATATCTCATACCCAGGACGTGCAGTTAAGTTTCTTTTGTTCTCTCCATTTGAATTAATAATATAAATATCATAATTATCTTCATTAGGATCATAAAAGGAATATATCAATTCTTCACCGTTCGGAGAAAAATGTGGAGACCATTCATGTCCAGATGTTTTAGTGAGATTCTCTAAATTTTTCCCTTCCCATTGAGTATATCCATCCATCCATATAAGATCCATAATGTAAATTTCCCTGTTATTATCCCTTTCTGTAATAAATGCAAGCTTTAAACCATCAGGTGAAATAATAGGATTAAAATCAATCCATTGATTCTTAGTGATATGGGTAAAATGTTGACCATAAGTATCTGCGATAAAAATATCGTAGTTCCACCATCTATAAGAACTAAAAAGAATATGTGGATCTATGTAAGGATCTTCAACTACGCCCGATTTTTCACAACTTTGAAATAATAAAAAAGTAACCAATATGACATATGCTGGCTTAAAAGACCAATAATTTATTTTGACCATATTTTTTTGTTTATATATCATTATTCAAAGTTAACAAAGGTTAATTAATATAATTTTCAAATTTACGGAGCCAAATCTCAAGGGAAATTGGAGCAAATATTTCCTTATAAGCGACTAATCCTTTATTTACTGGTTGATTAATATATTTGTCAAAAGTTCTCATCAATTCACTTTGTTTCATTATTTCCTTTTTGAAAATCAAACTGTCAGATGAAAAATAATTACTTCTAATTTCTTTGGAAAGAGGCCCTTTTAACAACTCACCTTGTGAATTGCCAAAATTCTGTTTATCCTTTCGCCAAGTAATTGCGGGTGGCAAAAATTCTTCCATAGATTTACGGAAGATATACTTAGTCCACCCATTTTTTAATTTATTATCCACACTTAGTGGAAAAACAGTCTCTACAAACTCAAAATCTAGGAAAGGAACTCGCATTTCGGTAGAAACAGCCATGGACATTCTATCTTCAGTATGCAAAAGTTGAGGAAGTGAAAAATATTTAAAATCCATTAATTGCCGTGATGTAATGGTTGAGCCCTTTTCCAAACCTATGTTTAGGTTAATCACATCTTTAAGTGCATCACCTCTTGAATTCTTAATTCCTATTCCAGAAAAATTCTTTAAATACCGTTTTGCTTCTGAAAAATTAAATTGACTCATGACTGTCTTATTGTTATAAAATTCTGATATAACTTTATATGCTTTACAAAATTTCCTGTTTCTTATTAAGTGTTGCACATAAAACACTAAGTATTTTCGATAACCGCATAATAATTCGTCAGCTCCTTGGCCGGTCATCAAAACTTTTATTCCTGAATCTCTGGCCATTTTAACTAATAAATGATGTGACAAATTAGATAAGCTTGCAACTGGTTGATCATTGAACCAAATAAGTTCTTCTAAAATATTAAAAATATTTTCTTTATCTAAAGAGAGGTTCAATTTTTTTACATTTGACCTTAGATAATTGGCCATTATATCAATAAATGGTGATTCGTCATATTCAGGGTTATTATCAATCGCTGAAAATAATTTTACTTCATTGTTATTTAAATGACTTACAGCTGAAGCAATAGATGAAGAATCCAATCCCCCGGAAAGTAGTATCCCCACTGGTACATCACTTCTCAATCGAATATTTACTGCATTAAAGAATTTTTCCCTAATCGTTTGAATCAAATTATTTGATATTATTTCATCAGATTCTTTATTAGGAAAGTTCCAATATTGTATTGATTTTTGTTTCGTTACCTTATCGGAAAATGAAAAATGTAATATCGCACTTGCAGGAATTTGGCAGATATCCTTTAAAAAATAGGCATTTGATGTATTGATTTGAGACTGGAAAAGAAATTCTCCAACGACCTGGTAATTAAGAGAGAATTTTTTTCCAAGCATTTTTAGTAATGATTTTGCCTCACTAGCAAAATATAAGCCATCATCTGATAGATAATAATAAAGTGGTTTTTTACCAAAACGATCTTTAGATAAAAATATATCTCCAGATTTTAAATCAAAAAATGCAAATGCCCACATTCCATTTAACTTACTACATGCCTTTTCTGGTCCCCAATAACGCAAGGCATTAAACAGTACTTCTGTATCTGAGTTTGTATTAAAAGAACAACCATTTGAAATTAATTCTTGTTTTATTTCTATATAGTTGTAAATCTCACCATTAAAAATAATCAATGTATCATCTTGTTCTGAAACCATCGGTTGATTTGCGCTTGAATTAAGATCAATAATAGACAGCCTTTGGAAACCTAAAAATAATTTATGTTTATTAAATATTAATCTTTTTTCAGATTGATTATCTGGTCCCCGATGATATTGTAAAGATTGTGCTTCACTCCAACGCATTTCAAATCCTTTATTGGGAGAACCAATAAATCCTAAAAAGCCGCACATATAATACTTATATTAAGAATATTGATGAATTTTAAAAACATTTGATGACTTTCTTATAGACATTTACCATTTCTGTCACATTAGTATCCCAATTAAAATTTTCCTTCACAAAATCACGACCATTTTGACCTAAATTAAATCTTAAATTATGATTAATGATTAATTTTTCTAAACAATCGGCCAGCTTTTTAGGTTTTGTTGCATCCAACAAATAACCAGTTTCACCATGTTGAACAACTTCCATTAATCCACCTACTTTATTAGCAATAACTGGCACTGCTGCAGAAGAAGCCTCAAGGACCGAAACGCCAAAACTCTCTCTCAACGATGGACAAACAAAAATTGATAACTTTTGAAAATAGGGTACAATTTTATGGTGTGAAACATGCCCAAAAAAATTAACTTCAGTTTCTAAGTCGTAATCTTTGACCATTTGCTTTATTTTATTTTCAAGAGAACCAGTACCGATAATATTCAACTTAATATTATTAATGTTTTTCTTTATTAAGATATTGAAAGCGTCAACAAGAAATTCTATTCCATTATGTGGTTCTATACTCTTTATAATTCCAATAATAACAGGCCCAGTTTTTATTTGATCTAGGGGCAAAAAAAAATTTGTATCAACACCAAAAGGAATAATTGTTGTTGACAAATTGTACTGATTAAGCATCAAATTATTAATTGCATAGCTGGTTGAAAATAATTGTTGTGAATTTTTTAAGGAAAAATACAAAAGATTTTTCATTATAAAATTCTTAGTGTTTAGAAAAACATCATCACCCCAAATTGAAATACAATAAGGTCTAAATCCACTAAGCCTTGCTAAAATTCCATAGCTTGTTAAGTAGTGTGCATGAATAAGTTGTGGATCAAATCTCTTTATACATTTTTTTAATGTTCTCAAAGCAAACAAATAAGATATTTTTGTGATATTTCTTCTATATTTATAAAAAATAAATCTATTTAGATTTGATGTAGTTACATTAATTCCCAAAAATTTATAAGATGGTGAAAATTGATTTTCATACTTAAATAGACTAAATATTTCAATTTTGAGCCCCTTACCTTTGAGTGACTTTGCCCATCGATAAGTATGTACTGAATTTGCATCTGATAATATTAGTATTTTCACGGTCTTAAAATTATTGTTTTAATATGAGCCAACAACAAAACTTAGAGCCAGAAGCGATTGAAGTAAGCATTATTATTATTAGTTATAATGTTCAAAAATACTTAATCCAATGTATTGAAAGTATTTTGCATCATACTAATACAAAATTTAAGTACGAGATTATTGTAATTGATAATCATTCTATTGATGATACTGAAAAAGAAGTAAAAGAACGATATCCATTAATTAATTATATACAAAATCCAGAAAATATTGGATATACAAAAGCTATGAACCAAGCTATTAGTAAATCTAAAGGCCGATATATTTTCCAGCTAAACCCTGATACTGAACTTGTAGAGGATAGCATTTCAAAATTACATAATTATGTATCCAATAATGATAATCTTGCAATTTTAGGCCCTAAAATAACAAATGAACATGGAAAAGTTCAGCGCTCTTATTGGGATGCTCCCACACTATTGACTGCCATGCTTAATTTATCTAATTTGCAATCTATAATAAATCAATTTACAAAAGTTGAAAATCCTACCGAACCAATCAAAGTGGACACTATTTCAGGCGCAGCAATGTTTTATCAAACTTCAACTATTAAAAAAATAGGCGCATTTAATGAAACTCTTTTTTGGGATGAAGACATTGATTATTGTTTGAGAGCAGAAAAAAAAGGATATGATATTATTTTTTTCCCTCATACCTATCTAATTCATAAAAAAGGGAAAAGTGCCGCAATCAACCAAAAAGTCGCAATTGCGAATCAAGTTTTAAGTAAAATAAAATTTTTTCAGATTCACCATTCATGGATTAGCCAAATTATTATCAAAAATTTTTGTATAGCTATCGTACCATTAAAAATATTATTCTTATTATTAATCACACCATTGAAACCTGTATTATTCAAAAAAGCTATGGCATATTTTTTTACTTGGAGATTATTAATCAAGAGGGACTATCGTATTCAATTATGAGTTAATGAATTATTTAAATTAATTATTGATATGCTCATTCCTAGCATGATCCACATAGGGAAAAAATAAACAGTAGAACTAGCAGCTAGGGCTGCAGGTATAAAACCTACCATTGATAAAAAAATGCCCGTCGCTCGAGTTGATAATTTATTTTTTATATTTCGTACAATTTTATAAAGATTTATCATTATTGCTCCATACCAAGCAGAAAAAAAGATAAAGAATAGAATCCCGCCTTCAACAAGAATTTCAATCCAAAAATTGTGCATAGATGTAAATCGACCAGCTACACCACCAATTTTTTCTTGAATTGCTACGGAACCACCAGCACCAACACCTAAACCTTTTGACTGAATAAGAGCATTAATCCCATTTCTGGCCAATTCAAATCGCCATTGAATAGAATTATCCACATCTAATTGGCCAGTAAAATACATTGCAATTATTCCAAACGAATTTGCTAGTTCATTAAAACGCGGATTTTCACTTGTTTGTAATTGAACAGTACCAATAAAAACTACAGTTGCAAATCCTAAAAGCACTATAATTGTTGTAACTTTTTTTTTGATAATAAAGAAATAAACTAAAAAAATGGTAATTAGACCAATAAAAACAGAACGAGATGAAGTCATAGCAATAACAGTGATAATTGAAGTAATTCCAATTATTTTTGTTACAGTTTTATTATTAACTATAAAAAAAGGTAAAATGAGCAACATTGCTAATGCTAAATCATTGGCATCCCAGTGAAACCCTGTTGGTGGTGAGGTTTGGAAGAATAAAGATGATATACCATATTCAAAGTTTTCCTGTGGTACCTTAGCAAAAATAGATGCCCATCTTGAGTATCTTGAGATCGGCATTTGAAAAGCGGTAAATGATTCTAACAAAGCAATTATCAGTTCTATTAAAAATATAACTGAAAGTGCTTTAAATAACGCGTCCAATCGTTTCATTGAATTGACAAAATATATTATTGATAACGATAACACAGAACCACACAATAGATAAAACAAATATTTAAATGCGTAAATTGGACTTGGCGCCCAAAGAATACTAAACGAATACCATAGAAATATTAAAAAGAAGGAAACGTGTAAATTCCCTGTATGGTTTGGTAGGCTTAAACAATAATCTGATAACTTTAATTTAAATAATAGAAAAAATAACATAATTAATAAACAAATATGATATAAATAAATATCTCCATAACTGATAGCAACTCCAATTACTGATGAAATAATCATTATAATCACTGGTGTATCAATACTTAATTGCAATGATCTAATCATGAATCTATTTAGTCCTTTTAAAGAAATTCAAAATCAATATTATAGTTAATAATTCATAGATAATTAGAGATAAAGGTATTGCTAGAATTCCATAAGGTGTTATTAAAACAAAAATAGAGAAAGCTCCAATTAAGGATGATATTAATAATATTTTTGCATATTGATTCTCCTTCCCACTAATCATTAACCACTGCCGTCCTAATACATGGGAAATGGCTGTCAAGGGCAGTACGAAAGCAAATATTTTTAAGGTAGTCGTAGCAAACAAAAATTTCTCTCCTAAAATGACAAATATAATTGGCTCTGCAAAAAAATAAATTATTACAAAAAATAGAAGTCCTATAGTCATCAAAATATAAAAGAATTTTCTTGCTATTTGTTTTGCTTTTTTAGGATTTACTGAATCCGTAGATGCAAGTCGAGGATAAAATGCTTCCCCCATGGGGCCATATAAAGTGTTAAATGCACCGTGAATTCTTGCAGCACCATAATAATAGCCTAATTGAAGTGGATTCACAATTATACTCATCACAATTACGCCCAGATTGTTATAAATAACCGGTAGTATTGTAACAAAAAAACTGTACTTTGATTTTTGCCATATAGTTTTAATTGATGACCTTCCTGCAAGGTGAAATGGCCCAAGAATATTCACCAAATACTTAATTAAATATAAACAAATACAAATACTTGAGATCATATATCCCAATAGTACAATCCATCCATCATGATTTGAGCGAACGAATAAAAAGATTAAACCAAATCCAATAATTCGAAAAATTGTTTTTGAAAACGCGACAGTACTTAATTTTTCAATTCCCTGGAAATACCAAGTTGGAGCCATTCCCTGAAAAATAGATCCTATGACTACAATGAATATATAATGAGGGTTTTTATGAAAAATAGGGACCATCAGTATAATGATTGTTGATATTATTAAAATGATAGGAATTAAAAATAATTTGAATAAAAAAATTTGTCCAATTAATATTTTAATATTTTCGGGATTATTTTTCTTTCTCGCAACTTCTCTTGTGACCATCAAAGGAAACCCAAATTCCATAATTAATAAAATAAAAAGACCAAATGTCTGGGCCAAACCAACATATCCTAATTCTTCGGGGCCCAGCACTCTAGCGATAAATGGCAATATGATTAAGGCCAGCAGATAATCGACAAAATGGGCCAAGTATAAATAAAAAGAATTCGCCACCAAAGGGTGACGAATTTTAGATAATACTGTTGAAATCATATTCAGTTTTTTACATTTTTAGTTACTGAATTTTTTCAGATTAAGAAAAATACTCCACAATAGAATCCACAATAATTTTTCCTGCATTACCATTGCCGTAAAGCTTCTTGGAAAAATCACATTCGTTTGCTCTCATACTTTTGAATTCATCATATAATTCTGCCGGGGCGGAAAGCCGGTTCACCCCAATATCAATTAATTCGTTCCATTCTGTTTCGTCCCGAACAGTGATGCATTTCTTTTTAGCAAAAAAAGCTTCTTTTTGCAAACCACCACTGTCTGTAATTACCATTTCAGTTGAATTCAATAAAGAAAGCATGGATAAATATCCTACTGGTTCTATCCATTGGACTTTGGTTTGAATTCCAAATTTAACAAGTCTCCTTTTTGTACGAGGATGAAGTGGTAGTACAACTCTAATTTGTTCATTAATCTTATCCAATTCTTTAAAGATAGAAATTAAGTTATTTTGATTATCCGTATTTTTTGGGCGGTGTATGGTGACAAGGACATAAGGTGAATTAACTTCAAGTATTTTATTTTCAATTTTTTGATTGAATTTTAGGAATGCATTAAACATAACATCACCGCAATTATTGACTCCTTTTTGAATCCCTTCTTTTGCCAGAATATTGACAGCATTCTCCGTAGGACAAAAAAGTAGACTTGAAAGATGATCGGTCAGTACACGGTTAATTTCTTCGGGCATTCCTCTATTATAGCTACGAAGCCCTGCTTCTACATGGAATATAGGCATATTCAACTTTGCTGCGGTGAGGCTGCCCGCCAAGGTAGAATTAGTATCGCCGTAGACCAATACGCCATTAGGTTTTTGATCCAATAAAATTGGTTCAATTTTTTCCATCATTTTAGCCACCATTTTGCTATGGCTCATTTGATTAATATTTAAATTATAATCCGGTTTCGGGATACCCATTTCATTAAAAAAAATATCAGACATATTTTGATTAAAATGCTGCCCAGTATGGATGATCACTTCAGAAAATGAATCTATTTCAGCCAATTCCCCCGAAACCATCGCAGCTTTAATAAACTGAGGGCGTGTCCCAAGAATAGTTATAATTTTCAATTATCCTCCAAAACAGATACAATTTTTTGATCAAATTGAAATTGGCCGCATTGACTGATACCATTTTTATCAAATTCAAGACGGCTACCCTTCTTATCAACCCAACCGACAATTTTACCGGGATTCCCCAGGATGAGTGCGAAAGCAGGAACATTTTTTGTGATAACTGCGCCGGCGCCGATAATCGCATACTGGCCAATAGTATTGCCACAGACGATTGTAGCATTGGCCCCGATTGACGCTGATTTTTTTACCAGCGTTTTATCATAAAATTTAGATCCTCTCTGGGGAAATTCACATCGTGGTAAAAGAATATTTGTAAATACCATGGATGGACCGCAGAAGACATAATCTTCCAGTTCAACGCCTTCGTAAACGGATACATTATTCTGGATCTTTACTGAATTACCAATTTTGACATTATTACCAACATTTACATTTTGGCCCAGTGAGCATTTTTCGCCGATGACTGCACCAGATTGAATGTGGGAGAAGTGCCAGATTTTTGTTCCGTTACCAATTGAAATGTTTTCATCAAGCACTGCGGTATCATGTGCGAAAAAAGTATTTTTATTCATTGTTTATGCTCTACTTTCAACCTACTCTGGATAATTCTTTAAATTTATTTCTTTGTTGAGCAACTGGGACGTTCAAGGTGCCGGTTTTTAAATAATTTTTACCCTCTCTGCCAGAGCTGATAACGCAAATTTTGATATCACCCATAAAATTAATACTTGAAAACTGTTACTAAAGAAGAAAACACCAATCCAAATGTGGCAGAAAAAACCAAAAATAAAAAGCGTTTGGGTGAACTTTTTCTTGAAGGCGGTGTTGCATGATCAAGAATATGGAGAATGGAGGTTTGTTTCACTTCATCTATTCGGGCCAATTCTAATTGCTGCTGGAGGGTTAAATAGACCTGTTTCTTTGCCTCCACTTCCCTAAATAACCTAGAAAATACCATAAATAATTCAGGTGAATCTTCATAACCACGATTTCTTTCCTTAAAATCTTTTAATTCCAGTTCAGAAGATTCCAATTCAGTTTTTACAATAAAAAGTCGATCTGATATAAATAGTTTTTCTTTAGTCGATTGGGCCGAATTTTCTTTTTGTATATATAATTGCACTTGATCCCCAATAAAATTAGCCACACTGGCTGATATAGGGGAATCCTCCATTGTCACGGTTATTTTAATTAGGCCTGATAAACGATCCTCTACCACCTCTACATAGTCAGTAAATTTTTTAATTGCCTTTTCTTTTATATAGGCGGAGTCATTCATGCTCGCGCTAAATGGGTTATACCAAGGGGCTTTGTCCATTTTCCAGAGTTGAAAAAGGCTCGTCTTTGTACCATTTTGTTTAAACCACTTTTGATCCAGTACTTTATTGGCAATTAAGCGGGACTTTACCACATCTGGTATATTGAAATCCTGGTTCTTGTCTGGCACATTCATACCAAAGTTTGTTGCTAAAGATTGAAACTGCCCTAATCCCTGCAAACCATCTTTTTTCGCGGGATATAGTGAAATCTGAGCAGAATAATACTTGGTAAAAAGAAAAGAAAAACCTGTTCCTAGTATTGCAGCAAGCAATGTTGATAAAATAATATTTTTCCTTTTTGTATAAAGGACCCTAAACAAAACACCAAAATCGATAATATTACCTTGGATAATTTCCGGCTTTTCAACCTCTTTATCTTCCATTTCAAAATCTGGATAAGCAGTTTTAAGACGTTCCAACACATCAACATTAATTGTTGTGTGCCCTTTTTCATAGTTAATCAGGGTTGCCCTGGAAACACCCAATTGTCCGGCCATATCTTCCTGGCGAATATCATTCAACAGACGGAATCGTTTTATTTTCTGTCCCAGTGTCAAATTAATTTGGGCTGGTTTGATTTATCAATAACATTAATGTCAGGAGTGTTGTTGCAATATTCGCGGTTTCACTCGAGATCGTAGTAAACGCCTGCCACCCTGTTGGACCCTTAGAAGAACCGCTTAATGCCCGCGGGTAAACAATGATTGTTGATCCTTCGATCACTTTTGGCGAAAACCAACTTGATTTGGGTATTGCGGTTCCATTGGGATGGATTACAACCACATCCCTACTATCAGCGAAAACAGAAAAACCCCCGACACGGTTAATATATTTTTTTAATGAACTTCCTTTTTCGAAGGTTACATATCCAGGCTGGTTGACTTCGCCGCTCACCAATACAAGTCCAGATTTTTTCAATACATTCAGACTATCACCACTATTGAGGAAAAAGGTCTCGTCTTCCCAAGCAATTTTCAAAGAATCCCGGAAAATTTCTACCCCGTTTTTAAGAGCATAATTGGTATAACCGCCAGCTAAATCTAATATAGTGCCAAGGGTAATTAAATTATTCACAGGGTAACGGCCAGGTATCTTGACCTCACCTGTGATTTTGACCGACTCAATGGGTTGATGTTTATCCGTGCGAGGAATCGTGATATGGTCGCCATTAGCTAGTGCAAAGTTTTCTTTTTCCAGATCCACAATTATTTTTAACGGTGTCTGTCCAAATGGATTTTTGCGATTCACAATAATCTGCGAAAAGTTAATGGTATGCATAAAATCCTTATCATAAGTGGTCATGGTGGCATCAATCAAATCCTGCAGCTTCATATCTGTCTGGTAGGGATATATCCCATGATTTTTTATTTGTCCTTCAATTCGAACATACCTATCAATATCAGGCTTCATTGGCACATGAATACTATCACCATCAGAGAGTTCAAAATTTGCTGTTTGGTTTTCCTTCAACAAGTAACCATTATTTTCCGAATCGCTATTATTTTTATAAACAAATATTGTTTTTGCTGCTCTTACATCTTTACCACCAGCGATTTTTATGAGATCATCCAGTGATTCATTTACAGTAATCTCATAATAACCTAAATTTCGTACGCGACCCGTCAAGGGAATAGTGGATATTCTTGGAGGAATATAAATAATATCCTGATCCATTAGCCGAACATCACCAACGTTTTTACCTAAAAATATATAATTATAGACATCTACAGTTCTTATTTTTTGTCCATTACGTATAACATGAATATCCCTTAGAGATCCTTTGTTATTGACGCCGCCAGCCTGGGTGAGTCCTGTAATAACATTTGAAAAAGGATGTATCATATGGACACCAGGGATATTTACAAAACCGACAAAGTGAACATTTACAGATTTCAACTCACCAAGGGTAATATCAAGAAAGGATTTGGGTGTCTTGCCTAATAAAGTTGAATAAACATGTGAATATTTTGAAATAATATATTGTTTAGCTTCAGCTACCGTTTTTCCACCCAAATTTAGTATGCCGATATTATCTATATAAATCTGTCCATCCCTGTTAATTACTTTTGTATTGTTCGCTTCAGTTTCGCCCCAAAGAGAGATAATTATCTCGTCTCCAGGTCCAAGGCTGTATTGCTTTGGAATTGGTAAATTCTGCCAAAAGGGAATGGAATCTCGCTGAGTAAAAATTTCATAACCTATATAAGGCATATTTTTTGTTGAGTCTTTTAAAAACTTTAACTGTTCAAGTAATTTTTCTGTGTTTGCTAATAATGATTCTACATCCTTCCTTGAGTAAATCAGTTTATCAGGAAGTGCTGTGCTTTGTGCTGTTTTTTCAGCTTCATATATATCTGCTGGTTTTTGCAGGGACTGGCGATCAAGGGCTTTTTTATACTCGGATTGTAATTTCTGCAATTCCTGATAGGATTGAGGGTGAATCAAGATAAAGGATAAAAGATAAAGAATAAAAGGAATGGAACGGCGCATGCTATGGAAAATTGGCACTGATTCGGTCATTTCATTATTTTGGTCTTTTTGTAATTTAAACATAGCAAAAATTACATGTTATTGACTAAATGTCAAAGCATTTGTATTATATGTCAATATAGAATATGTCATTAATAATAAAATATTGTACAATTTGTAAATCAAAATAGAAAAAGATAATAATGAAGAAATCAGTTTGCCTTTTACACTCCGCCAGTGGTGGGGAAGCTTTTATAGGAAGCTGCATTTTAATTATTTTCCTCTCAGTATTTTTAAGTTTATTGACCGCATCGCAATCTCTCCATAAAGGGGATGAAGTTTAATGGATGGGAAAATACTTCAATCTGGGGGAGGTGATGGGAAAAGGTTAAAAGGGGAGGGTATGTTCTATAGAGATGAGGATAGTGTTTGTTCGTTGTATTGATCCGGGTTCAAATGTTTCATCCCAGACATTCTGATTCATATCCGTAAAACCATAGTGTTGGAAATATTCATTTTCATAAATGATATGTACTTGCGTATTCCCTCTTTTGTAAGAAGCATTAATGCGGGATTCAAATTTTACTTCTGGTGGAAAATGATATGTGATTCCATGTCGTTCATAATTCAATTCGTAAATAAAACTTTTTTGTTCATCTTTATAACCTACAAACACTAAAAAATCATCTGAATCGGCTCCACTGTGGGCAGCCCATCTTCTACCTTTATAAGACGAATAATTATATTTTATATTGTCATACCAATTGGGGGTGGGCAGAATATTATAATAAATTCCCTGGACTAGCCGGGTATATTCAAAACCAAATAATAGATTATCTGAACCAAGGGCGCCTTGCTTTCTTAAGCCTAAATTACTCCCCATTGCATGGTCTGAGTATACATCAGGATCTTGTCCTGCATAGTATCGGTTTGGAAAACCAATCTCTAAAAACACTTTTAAACTTGATTTTTCAAAATTGCCTAAGATGTAGTATGTATTAATCGTATCCCAATATTTAATATTATTTTGATCAATAAGGACAGTGTACGCATCTTTTTGTTCCCATGGAAGGTCGGGATATCCGCCACTTACTACATTACGATTTAATCCCAGTTCTAAAAATTTATATTTTACCTTTAAAATCCATGCGGACAGGAAATAATCATCCCCTTTAAAATTCTGCATCGGACGTGATACAAGATACTTAAAGCTAAAATCAAAATATTTACCAATAGATTGATTTCCATCTGTTCCTATATAATAATGAGAGAATCCCTGTGCATTATTTGATAAAGAAAGACTATTGTGGATACCTGGCCCCCACCATTGATCCCAATTCCCAAACCCAGATGATATTCCATGAAAATGGAATTTTAATCCTGTATTTCTAAATCTGTTTTGCTTGTATATATCAAGGAGGGTTACATCATTTAATACTGAAAATTCATTTTCTTTTTGTGGAATTGATATTTTATACTGCCTTCTAGACTGAATCATTGGTTCAGCCGTTAAAGTAAAATGGCTTGATTTGAAGTGAAACAAAAGGCTAGAGAAAACGCCATATCCTTTTGGAAAGTAATTTCCGTTTTGGTTCTCGAGGTTTGGAAGGTTTGTATTTAAATAGAGTGATTGGGAAAATGTTATGAAATAGTGATGGGTGATGGGTAACGGGTGACGGGTAAAAAAGGAAGTATTTTTATTAATGATTGTTTTGACGGGAGAAGGATTTAAATAAGTTTGAGGAAAAATGGAATATGGAAGAAGGATAGAAAATATTGAAAGATAAAAAAGTTTCTTTAAAATTTCTAGACCATTACGTTAATTAATGGAGAAAGAATAGCCGAGCCAGATAAGTTTACTGATAGAAATATTATTTTGAATAAAACCGAAATTATTGATTTTTTCATATTCTAAAGTAATAAAGGCAGTATGGTGCTGGGTGATTTTACGGTGATAGGTTAAAACATATTCTGTTTTAAGTTCTGGGTAAGTCATGCTTTTAATACCATGTCGCTCTTTATTAAATGATGTCAATACGCTGGATACCTCATTGCTTAACCCTAAGGTAAATAGCAAATCGTCAGATGATGAACCTGAATGTGCTCCAATGCGCCTGCCTTTATAGGTAAAGAAATCAAACCTTGGCTTTACATAATAATTTGAAGTATTTGGGTCTCCTCGGTAAAATAATGCATTAAATGTATTGGAAGGTTTATTACTTAAATATTCACTCCCAACCAATAATTTCCACTTTCCAATTTTGTAATATTTCCTAAAACCTATTAAGTATGCAAGCGTATGATCCCAATGAGCAACTAAATCGGTTAGATTTCCTCGATTATCATCACTTGCCAATTCTAAATATACTTTCAGTAATGATTTTGGAAAGGTAATATTAACAAATCCAGATAATAACTCATCCCATTGATCAAAACCTGGCGTCCCAGGTTCAGTATAATTTAAATCAGTCTTACTTTGACCAAATAATGGTTCAAATAACAAATTAAAAGCATCTTCAATTTTCCATTTTTCACTAAAATTTGTTGAACTACTTAAATTAGATAAATCCCCAGAAAGGTAAGTTCTAAAAAATCCTACTGTAATTGTTGGATTAGAATAGTAGGTTAAATTGGCTGCCAGACCAGAGTAATAAAGTGAAGTTCCATTATTGCTCTTATAAGGCGAAACGATAGTCCTTAAACCAAATGAATAATTTTTATATCTATAATCCTTTAATGTACCTAAAGTATAGGTTTTCATTCCTGGCGCGTTCGAAGATAAAACTATTGATGAATGCATACCAGACCCCCACCAATTACTTGTATTACCATAGCTTATACCTACACCATTGTAATGTACAATAATGCTCGATTCTCTAAAACCTAGTTCAGAATGACCATAGTTTAAATCTGAAGGAACAAACTGATTATTTACATGTGCATAAGTACCATAATCAATTTGATCATTTATTTTTTGAAAAGTTGTAAAATCAATTGGGGTATGTAAAAAATTGCTTCGACTTAGCCTATATGGTTCTATATTTATTAAGAGCCAATTGTTATTATAGCTAATCTTAAAACTGTTAAAAATATTTTCCCGTTCTAATAGATAAAATTCTCCATAGTTATCAATATTTGGATGACCTTTATTAAAAGCTATATAATTTGTAAAATATAAATTAAATCCCGTTGGCTTTTTTGGGATAAATGGTCTTATTCCGTTAAAATGATTGAAATTCCCATTTTCAACTCCTTCAAATTCAAATGCAATTAGTTGACTCGGGAAAGCAGATTGTAATGATGAATTGGAGGAATATGATTGATTAAATGCTATTGATGAGATTAGTAAAAATCCAACTTTATTAAATCCAAACATTTATCAGTGTTGTTATTGTACTATTTTATTTATGGTTGGAACTAAATTTGGTTTTAGCCTCAAAATAAAATAATTTATTATCAATGAAGCTGCTATTTTTTTAAAAATAATGGATAAAATAGTTATAAACGTTAACTGAAGATCTAACCATAGACTCTTATTATTTGCATATAGATTAGCAAGTTTTATCTTAATACTTAAGAGTTTTTGATAATTTTTTGAGCCACCTAATTTATCTAATACCTGAGGTTCATTTCTAAGTATAATCGAACTAAAATCAGTTAAGCCTGGTTTAATCTTATATAAAAATGAAAAATCATTATTTAATACATATTGTTCTACTTCTGGTCTTGGCCCTACGAATCGCATATCACCTATAATAATATTAATTAGTTGAGGCAATTCGTCTAATTTTAAATAACGAATTATTTTTCCCCATTTAGTAATTCTTATGTCTTCTTTATCTGTAATTGGGTTATCATTGTTACTATTATCCATAGATCTAAACTTAATTAATCTAAATTTTTCGTACTTATATCCAATTCGATTATGATAAAAAAATATTGGTAGGCCTTGAAAAATAAAGGATATAATAATAATAATAATAAAAAGAGGTGACAATATAACTAGAGTAATAACGGCCACTAACTTAGAAAATAATTCTATCAAACTTTATACTTATCCCATAAAATCTTCAATTTTTCAATAATATATTTGATTTGAATATCCTTCATTCTTGGATATATCGGTAAACTTATAACAGTTTCAGAAGCTTCTTTTGCCAACGGATAATCATCAGGCTTAAAACCATATTTATTAACATAGTATGAATGCATATGAATAGGTATATAATGAACAGATGTTCCAATCCCTTGATCATTTATTTTTTTAATTAACTCATTTCTTGATATTCTCCACAACTTAGGAATAATTCTAATTACATAAAGGTGCCAGGCATGAATATCGCCATTGAAATGTTTAGGGAGGATGAACCCTTCAATAATATCAAGACCAGTTTCATATTCTTTAGCTATTACCTTTCTTTTTTTATGCCATAAGTCAATATTTTTTAATTGATCAATTCCAAAAGACGCAGCGATGTCAGTCATATTATATTTATAACCCATTTCTGAAATATCATAGGCCCATTTCCCATTACTCTTAAATCTTTTCCAACCATCTTTTGACATTCCATGAAGAGATAATTTTCTGACCTTATTATGCAAATCTTCATCGTTTGTTACTAGAGCACCTCCCTCACCGCCAGTTGTAATATTTTTATTAGCATAAAAAGAAAGTGCTATCGCATGATTATTAATGGGAAATATTTTATTATTTGATATTGTTTCAAATGAATGAGCTGCATCTTCTAAAATAAATAAATTATATTTATCCGCAAGATAAATTATTTTATCCATATCAACAATTTGACCCGCAAAATGAACTGGGATAATTGCTCTTACTTCAGGATGAATTTTCAATTTATCTTCTACTTGGTTAAGATCTAAATTATATGTCTGTAAATCAGAATCTACCAAAATTGGTGTGGCACCTAAATACTCACCAACTTCTACAGTTGAAACAAAAGTATATGTTGGAGCAATAAATTTATCGTTTGGACCCAATCCTTTTGCTGCTAAAGCTAAATGTAGTGCCGCAGTACATGAGTTAAGTGCCACAACATTATTTGCTAACAAATATTTACTTATTTGATTTTCAAAAAGTTTAGCTTTGGGACCAGTTGTAATCCATCCTGAAGAAACAGAATCAGAAAGAATTTTATTTACATTATCAGGTAGAATTGGTTTATGAAATGGGATATTCATAAAATTTGAGCAGATTTAAATTTTTGAACATTAAAATAATTATTAATTATTCTTGTATCTTTCCATTTTTTTATGAAATAAGCTAACCCAAAAACAAAACCCATTCCATAGCTAAAATGAAGTATAAAATATATGAAAGGCAATAATAATATTGTTTTTTGTTTTTTTCTGATTGAAAAAATAGAAAAAAAGAAATTAACAAAGATATAAGTACTTAGGATAAATTTAAATAGCATAAATGAATTAAAAAGAAGTCCATATATAAATGAAAAACTGATGGCTATAAAAAATAATCCTGGGACCAAATGTCTCCAACCTGGCACACCTCTCCTTTTCTGAATAACCCTAACTTTATAAAAACCATAATTGTAATATTGAAAAAAAAGTTTCTTTAATGAGCTTCTAGGTTTATAATAAGATACTATAGATGGATCAAGCCAAATGGTACCACCAGATTGTAATAATCGAAAATTATACTCATCATCTTGATTTTTAATTAATTCTTCATCTAATGATCCAATTTTAAGAAAAATTTCTCTTTTATAAGCACCAAAGGCTACAGTATCAACAAATCTTCCTTGATCTGATTTCATTCTAAAATCAACACCGCCAACTCCAAAATAACTTGAAAGCGCAATAGATATTGCTTCTTGCTTTGTATTCATAATACTATTTTTAATTACTCCACCAACGCAAGTATAATTATTATTAATTAGACTACTAACACAGTTTTCAATATAGTATTTGTCAAAAGTACAATGACCACCCATAATAATTATAATTGATCCTGACGATTCACTTAAACCAATATTAAAAGCCATAGGCATATATTTATGAGGATTATCAAGAATTTTTATTTTAGGACCATAGTCTATTAAAATGTTCATGGTAGAGTCATTACTCATGCCATCGACAACAATAATCTGGACTCTTGATAAATCGTATGTTTGATTAAGAATACTATCAATAGTATTTTTAATATTCTTTTCTTCATTTCTAATTGGAAGAATTACAGAAACAACAGGCTTATAATTGTTATTTATAATCTAATTATAACCTGTAAATATTTTTTCAAGTAACCATGAACGTTCTAAACGAGAAATATTGGGTTTAATTTGTTGATTATTATATTTTAATAAATAATTGAGCAATTCATTAACAGGAATAAACCAACCATTTTTAGCACTTAATCTTTTCATTAATAATTTAAAATCATTATTTAATTTACCATTTGTTACAAACCCATCCGCAAAATGTGTATATATAATACAGGCTCCACCTTCTTGTTCTAATCGATCTTGATTTAATTCTGAAATAACTTTAAGAAATTCATTACAATGAATACCATTAGTGGATGCAAACCAGTTATTTACAAACGGTTTTTTATTATCGTGATAAGGCATTTGAGGACATTTTTTCAGAGTATTTATATCATTAAAAACAAAATTTCTAACGTACTTGATCTTTTGCTCACAAATATCACCCCAGAAATACTTGCTTCCTGGAATATGGCCCTTAAAAAAATTAATATTTTTACCTAATGTTAATAAGTTATAACAAAGTTTTTCAATACCAGAAAAACGCGCATCTCCCCAATAAATATTATTTTTACATAAACTATGATTTGCCATAGTTATTGGATAATAACCAAAATAGTTCCTGAAATCTTCCAATGACTTTATAGTCTCCTTACGAGTTGAAGAACCGCAAGATGCCATGTGATAAGCAATTTCATATCCTAATTGATTTAAATTTTTTAACCAATTTAAGTATTCTATATCAAGACAAGTTTGCCCCTTATGTGTTCCAAAATCAGATGTTGTTGTCCAAACAGATTTAGTCGTTAAAAATCCATTATTATATAAAAAAGAATATACTGGACTTGTATTATTTAAAGTGGAATTGTCAGTATCATCAAATATAGTAAAAGCAAAACTTTTACCATTTGGCCATTTTATTTTATTCAAAATAGTTATTATCTAAATTGTAATTATTATGAATAATCATAATAATTTAATATCTGGGAAAATGCACTATTAATATTATCCTTTTCCTTAATTGAAAAATCATTTTTCCACCTTCCAATATGTGCATTTTTAGGTGAAAAATTTGATTTTTCAATTAAATTAATATTTATATCAATATTTAAAAATTCTGACAACTTATCAAGTTGCTTACTTGAATCATTCACCAAAGATTCTAATTTTATTTCACAAATATTATTATTACTAATTTTTTCTTTTTCAATAAACCATCGATTGTATACAGATTTAAAATAATTAATTGCATCTGATATTTTTGTAGGTGACCAATCTTTGGTTCGAAATGACGCAAAGGCATCTCTTGGATCTCGATAAACAATTATTATTTTTTCTGCACCTGAAAGTTCCATGGAACTTTGAACATTTTGGGTAGAATTTGGCTCATTAAGTAAAATAAATGATTTTTTTGAATCTAGCATGCAATTTTCATGCATTCTTTGAACTAACTTTTGGCTATAAATAAAAAATTCTTTATCAGTAAGATTATTACAATACCGAATTTTAGGATTCCCAATTAATAATTTATTTTGTTTAGTTATTTTTAAGATAAGCTTCTGTTTTAGCTTACTTTTACCTGCCCACAATCCTTTATATTCAACTAATCCTAGATCAATTAAAAATTGATCTAAAGCTTCCATATATGATTTCCCAAAAAACTTATTAAAATTTGACCTAACATAAGGTCCACTATAATTACTACCTAAGTTATTAAAAATTTTAATAAACCTAGTTAATGCAAAATCAACTTGAAAAATATTCCAATTATCTACTACTGCAGATTTTAAACTTAATAGACCATCAGGATCAGTTAACAGTCTAAACTCGTAGTTTGGTAGAGCAAAAATTTTATTATGAGTTCTAAGTAGCTGGTGTATAGCTCCAGTACCACTTCTTCCAAAACCTCCAATTAAAAAAACAGGGTACATTTAATTATTTAAATAGAATGTTTTTAGAGCGTAAATAATTTATTAATCCTCTAATTTTTTGGTGATAATTATAGTTATTTTTATAATCACGAAAAGATTTTATTGGCAAATCTAATATTTCTTGAAATTCAGCTTCACTATATTCTAATTTTTTGATAACATACTTCATATCTTGATTTAATTGATGACCTTGATATTTGCCTTTTTCTAATTCTGAAAGGGCTTTTTCTCTTTTTATTTTTCCACTGCAAATTAAATTTGATAAATGCGCTCTACGTTTATCTATCCCAAATTTTTCAGGTAAAACATATGCTTGCCAAAATCTTGTATATATAGACTCATGATGCTTCCAACCGTATTGCTTCCAACCTAATTCATTAGTTATTAGCTTAGTCGCATCTTCTCTCGTGAAATTAATATAATTTAATAATCCAATCCGTTTAATTCGCTTAATAAAAGTATAATAAAAAAGCCTAGATATAGTATGATATGGATATGTTTTTATAGGTAAATGACCAAATTTTTTATGAAGTCCTTTAAGATATGGCCAATCAATATGTCCATAAGACCATGATTTCGGCAAAAGCCCTTCTTCTGAATAATTCAAACCAGTTATAATATATTTAATATTATATTTATTTGCAGCCCAATATAAAGTTCCTGTGACTGCATGGTCAGAAGGTACTTCTCCATCAGGTGTAGAGGCTTTTAATAATGATTTTTGTAAGTCTTTAAATTCTTCCCAATCAACAACATTTGTTATTAGATCAATACCTAATTTTTGAACTGTATTTTGAATATTTATTACAGACAATTCTGAATCCCATCCATTATCAAAATGGGCAGCCAAAGGCCTTAGTCCAAATTCTTTTACTTTACATGCAAGAAATGTGCTATCAACACCTCCACTTACACCAATTACACAATCATAATCTTTATTTTTCCCATCTTTTTTTATTTTTTCTATTATTTTATTTAAAGAATTTTGATTACCATTTATTTCAATTCTTTTTGATAGTAAATTTTTAAAATCTTTACAAAAATTACAGATTCCATTTTCATCAAAAACAATTTCAATAGCTGATTCATCCATTATACAATAATTACAAATTTTCATGGAATTAATTCTTAATAAATTATACTAATTTTTCAATCATTAATCTGTCCGGGTAATTTATCAAGACGGCACTATGTTTACCATAATAAACAAACAAACTACCCGCAGCAACTGCTGATGCCTTCGCTTCAACTAAAGCTTTTCTCATATCCTCTAAGCTACCAGCTCCCCCATTTGCAATAACAGGGATTTTAACTTGTTCTATAATTTTTTTTAACATATTAATATCATAACCACTTAATGTACCTTCTTGATTAATTGAAGTTATCAATAATTCTCCAACTCCGTTTTTTTCTAAATATCTAGCAAATTCAACTGGATCCAATCCAGTGTTTTTACTACCACGATTTCTATAAACTAAATTTTTCCCAAATAAATTTTTTCTAATATCAATAGACCCTACTATTGTTGAGCTTCCAAAATCTTTTACTGCAGTATTAATAAAATCAATATTGTCGAGTGCTTCATTATTAATTGAAACTTTTTCAATTCCTATTTTTAAGAGTTTGGTTATTTGTTCTATACTATTAATTCCTCCACCATAACATATGGGCATAAATGCTTCACTTGCTATATCATTTATTAAATCATAATTAATTTTTTTACTTTCAATCGTAGCTTTTATATCAATTATAATTAGTTCATCAACTTCTTTTTCATTAAAAATTTTTACTGCATTTATTGGGTCACCTATATATTGTGGATTTTCAAAATTTTTGGTTTTATAAACTCCATTACCAATTAAAAGTAGGACAGGAATAACTCTATTATATATTTTCATACAATATTGGAAAAGTTTCTTAAAATTTTCATTCCATATTTATGACTTTTTTCAGGATGAAACTGAACTCCAAATAAATTATTTTTTTCTATTGAACATGCAAATTGAATTCCATATTGAGTTTCTGCTAAAATATCTTTTCGTTTGTTCGCGTGCAAGTAATATGAGTGAACAAAATAGTATCTTGATTTTTGATCGTTATCTGATATTAACTTTGATTTTTTTTTAAGAATTATATTATTCCAACCCATATGTGGAATTTTAAGATTATTATAATTTTCATTAAAATTGAATTTTCTAACTTCAGCATCAATCCATCCAAGGCCTTCAAGACTTCCTTCTTCGCTATGTTTTGCCATTATTTGCATACCTAAGCATATACCTAATATTGGTTTTTTATTATTTATTGCTATATGGTTTAAAGTACTAAAAAGATCTAATTTTGATAGATTTTGAATTGCTTTATCAAACGCCCCAACACCAGGTAAAATAATACCATTAGCAATTATTATATCTTCTTGTTTAGAAGTAATAATTGATTCAATGCCAATTCGTGAAAACATATTTTTAATGGAACCAACATTCCCCATTCCATAATCAATAATTGCTATCATCTATTTTATAAGTTGCACTCTAAAAATATAAACTTTTCCATCAATAGTGTTTATATCTTTTAATTAACCTACTTACTAATTCAAAGAATGAAAGATTCCTAGATTTAATGACATAAGCAAAAAATCTATAAGATAAATCCCTTGTATTAAAAATATTAGTTCTGAACCTTCCGTTAACTTCTAATGATTCAACGCCAAAATCAAACTGCAAAATATAAATTAATGATTCAGAAGACATTTGGTAATCGCACTCATTCAACTTTTTATTTATTATGTTTAAGCCCTTATTATGATTAAAAGAAAATGCTTTATTATGATCCCATAAAAATATTGATGTTTCAAATGATTTAGAAAGTAATTGACCAATAATATTAAAAAACCTATATCCTTTAATATTTTTTTTATAATTTTTAAAAGCCTCATCTAATTTAGTTTTATTTATTTTATTTGCTTTATGTTTTACAGCTATTGTATCAAAGTCTTGCATATACATTTTAATACTATTTTTTGAATCATGAGATTCCTCAAAATTCCATTTTTCACCCGGATAAAAAAACATAGCTGATATTGAATGGTTCATTCTTAAATAATTATAAACTTCATTTGGTTTATTTATATGATTATTTAAATAAAAGTTTTCTTCATGGGAAAAGTAAATAAAACTTGCAAATGGAATAATATATTTAGGCTTTAAATAATTAATTTGTAAAGATAAGCTTTTCAATTTTTGTATAGCTATTTCTTTACGATAATCAGCATCTAATTCATTCCCTGCCCAATTTGCATAACTAAATTGAGTTAATAAAACATCTACCTCTCCAACTATTTTTTTGATGTTTTTTGCAGTTTTAGAATTATTAATTATACAGTCATTGGTATTAAGTATTTTTTTCCCATTAATACTTAATAATAAATATGAATCTATAAGATAGCCCACTCTATCGCAAATAAGCTCTATATTTGAATCAATTTTATACTTATTCTTTAAGGGTAATTCAATCGTTTGATAACCAATATTTTTTAAAAAAGTAATTACACGTTTATCTCTTGTTTCCTGAAAAAGAACTGTAATATTTTTCCTTTTACCTTTTTGTATAGATTTAAAAAATGCTGGAGAAAAATGATCGGGATGCTCATGTGATATCCAAATATAATTTGCATTCGATAATTTTTCATGTGTTTGTTTTGTTTTACTAATTAAGTCCCAACCATTATTAAATGCGCTCCCTTCAATCCAAGGATCTACAAGTAGTTTAAAATCTTTATGCTCAATAATATAAGATGCATGATTTACCCACTCTAATTTCATTTATTCATTATCCTACCATAAACACTGTCCAATTTTTTAAAACATAATTCCCATTCATATTTCTTTTTAACAAAATTTCGACCAGCAGTACCCATTTTTGTTATTGTTCTTTCATCATTAATCAAATGAATAAGTTTTTCAGCGCAATCATCAATGTTTTCAGTTTCTACTATATATCCTGTCTCTCCATCTATTACAACCTCTGGCAAACCGCCAACATTAGAAACAACTACCGGCAAACTACACGCCGAAGCTTCTACCACCGCAACTCCAAAACTTTCTACTCTACTCATTGCAACATATATATCCATATTATTTAAATAATGAGGCACTTCATGATTAGGAACTTGGCCAATAAATTCAGCTATTTCATAAATATTCATTTTTTTAGCAAGAGCCTTTAAATCTTTTAATTGTGGACCGCCACCAACAATCTTCAATCTTAATTTTTTTGCTATTTGAGAATTTTCAGTTATATAATAATTATAAACTTTTGCGAATGATCTTATAAGAATATCAATTCCATATATTTCATCCATAACTTTTACAGTACCAATTGTTATAAATTCATCATTACGATTTAATATTGGATAAAAAGTCTCAGTATTGACTCCAATTGGTATTTGACTGATATTTTCTAATTGCGGGCACAAGTTATTCACTGTTTTTGTCATTATTTTACTTGTAGAACATATCCAATTATAATGTTTCAAGTTTTTAATTACCAATTTTTTCATTCTTGGTGATTGCTGGGGCGTTACCATTACATCTGTTCCCCATACAGATAATACGGCTGGCTTGAAGCCGCTTAATCTACCAAGGGTGCCACACCCTGTTGCATAGTGTACATGGAGAATATCAGGGTTTATATTATTTAACAGTTTTCTTAATGAGAAAGCATTTAGATAATACCCCCATGGTTTTTGAATAGGCAAAATATATATTTTTACGCCATTTAATTTTTCCCATTCAGGTTCAAGCATTATTAGATGTACAGAATGCCCTTCCTTCACCTGCCAGTTTGCTAATCTTGCAGTTAGAGAATCACCAACAGATAGATGTGCAATTACCAAACTTTAGGTTAATTATAGATAAAGAAAAAAATGATTACAAATTTAAAAATTCTTCTAAGCTTGTTTCCCAATGAGGCATAATATTTATCCCAATTTTATTTAGATGTGAATTATCTAAAACAGAATAAAGTGGCCTTGGAACCTTTACAGGGAACTCATCAGGATTAGCAATTGAAAGCTTTGTTTTAATATTTTTTAGCTCAAATATTTTTTTTGCGAACTCATACCAAGAACAACTTTCTAGAGTTGCAACATGATAAAGACCATATGATTCTTGGCTAATAAGTAATTTTAATTGTTTACATATATCAATAGTATGCGTAGGGGACAACCGTTCATTATTAACTACTCTAATCTCATCTCGTTCTGAAGCTAATTTCAACATAAGCGTGACAAAATTTAATCCACTTTTAGCTCTGCATTGGTTACGACCATAAATACCTGAGATTCTAAGAATAAAGTATTTTTCAGCAATTGATCGAATAAAGTTTTCACCAGCTAACTTCGTATTACCATATACATTTAATGGTAGTGGTGTATCTCCTTCAATATATGGTCTAGTATTATAACCATTAAAAACATAATCTGTGCTAAAATGTATCAATGTATAATCTAGATCTTTTGATAATATCGCTAAATTTCTTGCACCTAACCCATTAACTGAGAAGGATTTTACTGGATTATCTTCACAACTTTCCACATTGTGCATCGCGGCTGTATTTATAACAAATTTTACATTAATATTACTTAATACTTCTTTACACTTTTGAAAATCTGTAATATCAAGATTATTATGATTTAATTCAATTATTTCAAAACCAAGTTTATTAAAAAATGTACACAAATCTGTACCTAATTGTCCATTGGCACCAATTACTCCTATTTTTATTGCATTGTTCAATTATTATCCTGTGCTTTAAAAGCCTCGATATTATAATATGATTTGTTTCCAAAATCACTGAATTTGTCTAAATGCATTACTAATTCAGCAACAATTTTTTCAATGTTATATACTGATCTAAAACCAAGTATATTTTTTGCTTGAACACAACTAACTTTATAGTTTCTAAAATCTTGAATATCTTTTATTACTAATTGAGTATCAATCTTAAGAGATTTTTTTATGCATTCTTTGACATTATCTGCAACTTCACCCACAGTATAATTCCCTGATGCTATATTGAAAATACCTGAAATATTACTATTAGATTCAACTGCCCTGACGTATGCAGATGCAGCATCCTGAATTGCCAATATAGGTCGCCATATAGCAGGATTATTAACTATAATCTTTTTATCATTTATTGCACATTTAAACATAGTATTGACTATTAAATCCAATCTCATTCTAGGACTATATCCCGATATAGTTCCCTGCCTAAAACAAATAACAGAGAAATTTTTATCCATTAATTGCATTGACCCAAATTCTCCTTGTAATTTAGAAATACCATAAGGATAACTAGGTATCGTGGGAGATGTTTCATCATATAATTCATTTACAGTATATCCATAAATCGAACATGATCCTCCATAAATATATCTTTTTACGCCAGCTTCTTTGCTAATATATGATAAATACGTAGGAACTGCTCCATTTTCGATGAAGTTTCGAGAAGGAGAATATTCTGCCATAGGATCATTAGATAAACCAGCTAAAAATATTACTTGGTCATAACCAATTAAATCATCCGCTATTAAATCTTTAATATCTTTTTGAATAACATTAACGGAATCAGGTAAATGTGACCCAAACCATAATAAATCAACAACATCTATTTCATGTCCATGCTCTAGTAATCTTGGCACTAATACAGATCCTAAATATCCTGCACCTCCAGCTATTAAAATTTTCATTTTTATTTTTTCCTTAACACAAAATTATTTGATTCATTCTTGCTTAGCCACTCACTCAATGTTTGGGCATTTTTATCTTTTTCCGATATGATAGGATTTTTTACAGGCCAATCAATACCTATATCTGGATCATTCCAATAAAAACCTGATTCACATTCGCTGTTATAAACACCTGTACACAAATATTGTATTTCTGCAAAATCTGACAAAACACAAAATCCCCGTGCAAATCCTGCGGGTGCCCATATCTGAAATCTATTATCTTCTGATAGTTCTTGACCATACCATTCCGCGAGTGTTGGCGAATCTTTTCGAATATCAACCGCTACTAGATATGCATTACCTTTTGTTACTCTCATCAATTTCCCCATAGGGGGCTCCCATTGAAAATGTAGACCTCGTAATACATTTTTTACAGACCCAGAATGATTGAACTGTACAAATTCATGAGGAAGCTCTAATTTTTCAAATAAATCTTTTTTATAAACTTCAGTAAAAAAACCTCTGTTATCTGAAAAAATCTCAGGTTTTAATATTAATACATCTTCAATGTTTGTTTTCTGTATCTCAATGTCCATATAAGTATCCTTTCATTTTTATAAAGAGTTACGAATTCCTAATGCTTCAAAATGAAGCTCTTTGCTGTAGTGATTATTTTTATAAAAATGATACATTAAAAGTTTAATTAGTTTTAAGCTTTTGATAATACTTAAATCTTTGGTATTAAAAGATCGTTTCACAATCTTTGAACTAAATAAAATTAACCAGATACCCCAAATCAGCATTGAATAATGTTTTTTTATACTTATTAATCTACATAAATATTCCGCATAGATATGCCCAATTGGATGTACTGAGACAAAAGATTGACCAATTTTATGATAAACTATTGCATCTAGATTGCATGCCAATTTATAAGAATATTTCTTTAATCTCATCGAAAAATCATAATCGTCTTCTCCCATAAAACTGTCTTCAGAAAGTAAGCCAACTTCTTTAAATAATTCTGTAGAATAAACAGATGCACAATTAGTTATAAATGATACAGGGAAAACACTACTTCTTTTTTTTAATATTTCTTGATTAGTTGAATAGCGCTTTAATTTCCCATACCATGTAAAATCACAACCGACACTCCAGATTAAATCGTGATTCTCATAATGTACAATTTGGGGAGTAATACCTTTATACTTTTCTTTTCCCGAAAAAACATTTATCATCCGATTCAAGGCATTTTGTTCAACAGTTGTGTCATTATTTAGTAACCAAACATAGTCTGCTCCTGAAGAGATTGCATATCTTATACCCACATTCGCTCCAGCGGCAAAACCTAAATTTTCCTCATTATTAATAATAACTATTTTTTGTTTTGATGTAGTATTACTTAACTGGATTTCGTGCTCTAAAGTACCACCATTTTCAGCTTGATATTTTCCATATAATACAGTTTGAAGTTTTAATTTTTTGGCCCACAAACAAATTTTATTTAATGATACATCTTTAGAACCATTTTCTACAATTACTAATCTATAATTTTCATATTTAATTTTTTGTATAGATTCTAAGCACTCGATGGTATCCTTCCAGCCATTCCAGTTTAAAATAATTATATAGACACTATTTCCCATTAATACCTCTCAAATATTTATTATATTTAATTTTATCAAATATCGTTTAGATGTTTTTCTAAATTAATATGATTGAAAAATTTGAATATTCTAAAAATTTTATTCAATATTTTAATGCAATATCCTATGACTTTTATTGAAATAATTATATTCTGATCTTCTATTTACGTACCAAGCATTCATTATCGCAATTGGGATAAACATAGTATAAATTGAATCGAATCTAGTGATATAGGGGTTTATACTTGATCCTATCAAAAATGCGAAACTTCCAAAAAAAGCTGCCAGTGCATATGGACCGTAAACAGGGTCTTTATTAAATATTTTTATTAAAGATTTAAATGTGTAGAAAAAGCCTAATATATAAGCACCAATTCCAACTATACCCCAATGATGAAGAAATTGCATATAAGTAAGCTCATATTTCCATGGTTCTGAAGAACTTCTCAAATATTGCTCTCCATTATTAAAGAATGCGACCGATCCACTTCCAAATCCAAACAATGGCTTTTCCCACCAATTAGATAACAATATTCCAAATTGAGTTACTCTCCTATTTGGAGTTAATGTCATCCCAGAATATGCGGAAGCTGAAGTTCCTCCCTCAACAATATTTGTTAATTCATATGGACGGAATGCATTTATAATATCAATAAAGTATGAATCTATCCTAAAACCTAGTGGAATCATCATTATGGATGCAATAATAATAAAACAGCATAAAATAACAATTACATGCTTTATGTTTTTAAAGTTTTGAAATTGATTATTTGAAAAGAACTTTAGATAACTAACAATTAATAGTGGAAAGAGGAATCCAATAATAAGAAGAATACGAGCCCCAGAAAAAGCCATTATAAATGTAGATAATATAAGAGCTACCCATAATAATTTTCTGTTATTAGTCTTCCCTACTAAAAGGAATGTAAACAAGTACGGTTGAAGAAATAAATAAGAAGGCAAACTACTGAAGCCAATATCAAACCTCCCTATTCGACTTAAACTACCTACGGAAACTCCTTGAGAAGCATATTTACCTGAGATATCATAATACAACCAATCAGGCCAAAGACTATTAGCATTAAGAATTGATATAATAATATAGATAGATAAAAAAATAGAAGAAAAAATTATTATTCTATTTAAACGTTTGAGTACATAAATATTATTTATTCCCATTACAAAGAACATTGAAATAAATAAATAAAATATTGTCAATTTCATTATTGCACTCGCACCTGGATTGCCAACAAAAAGGCCATAACAACCAAATGATAGGCCCACAAAAGCGTAAAACAAGAATAATATGAAAATAGTTTTATTCATATTTAATCTATCTTTATTAATTACCATGAATGAAATCTGTAAAATATAAATACCCAATAATAAATACTTTAAAACTTGATGCCCCTGTGGAACAACAATCATTAAAAATATTAAAAGATGGATTGGAAAATATTTCAAAATTAATCCTTGTTTATAATTAAAATGGATTATTCAATTAAAGAATTCTGTATTTAACTAAATGGATTTTCTAGTTATCCCTGGCACTCTTCCTCAAACTTTATTAACTCTTATAATAAAGTATGTATTTGATGCATTATAGTTGGTCTATTATGATTTAGAAGCCAATATTTTTCTAAGACCTTCTTCTAATGTTGTAAACTTATAATTACCAATATAACTCCGTAATTTTTTTAATGAAGGTTTCCTCCATTGAGTATCATTTTCCCAAGCTGGTTTTTTTTCTACAACAAATTTCTTATCAAACAAATCGTGTAATTTTTTTGCCAAATTATATATTGAAATTTCTTCATCAAAACCAATATTCAGAACTTCATTATTACACGTTCCTAAATGCTTAACTGCTATTTCCACATGATCTTCAACATAACAAAATGAACGAGTTTGTTTTCCATCTCCAAATAGATAGAAAATTTTTTCCATTTTGATTCTTTCAATAAACTCAGGAATAACTTGTCCATATCCATTAGTTGCCATTCTTTGGCCATAAGTATTGAAAGGTCTAAGTATTATAAAAGAAACTTTATTTTCTTTTCCCCAACTTCGAACTAGAAATTCTCCAATTGCTTTTGAGGATGCATAAGAATCTCTATCTGCATTTATATATAAATTAATTGGTTCTTCCTCTTGAGTAGGGACTTTTGGAGTTGGGCCATAAACTTCTGAAGATGAAGCATAAAATATTTTTTTTACTGAACTACCCAAAGAATCAAGGGTGTTTTGTGTAATTTTTATATTATCATTTAATACCTTATTAGGAATATCATAAAAATATTTTGTTCCATTTATTGCAGCATAATGATATACATATTCTAGATTAATTAAATCTAATCCTTTTATTTTTTCCTTAGACAAATCATGGTTATAAAACTTAAAATTTTTATGAATAGGTAAATTTGTTTTTTCCCCTCTAAAAAAATTATCAATGCCTATTACATAATAGCCTTCACTAAGTAATTTATCGCATAAATGTGATCCTAAAAACCCTGCTGCACCTGTTACTAATACTTTCTTCATATTTTATCTTCCTACACACAAATATTTGATCCCAATATTTTCACTTAAATCCTCAGGATTAAATAAGTGCCAACCATCAATTATTATTACTGGTTTTGTTGATTTTTTTATTAGACTGGGGAAATTAATATTTGCATAATCTTCATGATTTATCATAATTACAATCACTTCAGCTGTCCTAATGCCCGAATTTAAATCAACATATTTAACACCCAATTCTTCGATCTCTTTTTCTGATACTAATGGGTCATGACCTTTTAAGTTTGCGCCTAATTCTAATAGATTCTTTACTAAATCCAAAGTTGGAGAGTCTCGCATATCAGATGTCGCAGGATGACCTTTAAAAGCAAAACCTAAAATCAAAATTTCAGAATTATTTATAAATTTATCTATAATATTTAATTCATCTACTACTCTATTTGAAATGTGTAAAGGCATAGATTCATTAATTTTTCTTCCTAAAGAAAAAAGTGAATCATCAATTCCAACTTTCTTACAAACATTTGCTAAAATATATGGATCCTTAGAAAGACACGCCCCGCCAACACCCGGGCTTGGAACCGGTATATTATTACGGTTATATCCATCGTTCGCGGCGTGTACTAAAGGAGTCATATCCAATCCTAGAGCTTCACATAACAATGCAACTTGATTTGAATATGAGAACATAACATCACGATATGTGTTATCCATAATTTTTAACATTTCTGCTGATTCAATCGAACCAACATCAATTATCTTTTTGGTACTACGCAAAAACAACTTTGAAGCTCTCTTAGCCCCATTTTCATTTATTGCACCAATAATTTGGGGCAACTCTCTAAGTTCACGTAAGGCCTTTCCCTCTATTGTTCTTTCTGGACAAAAAGCAAGATCAAAATCTTTTCCTGCCTTAAGCCCTGATTCTCTTTCGAGAATAGGAAGTGAAATATTACGAGTGGTAGTAACAGGTACAGTTGAACGTAATATAACAAAATTGCCTGGTTGTAAAACGCGAGCGACTTGAAGAGTGGCCTCACCTACATAATCAAGATTTGGCTGAACTGAAGATTTATTAATTGGAGTTCCCACAGTTATTATATATACATCAGCACAAAAGTTTTTTAATTTATTGAAATATTGTATTGGAAAATTTGAATTTGAATTATCTTTAAGCATTTCCTCAAGTCCTAGCTCATGGAAATGAGGCTTACCCATTTTTAAGTTCTCGATTAGATTATTATTATGATCAACACCAAATACTTGATATCCAACATCAGCCATAACCGCACTGAGCGTTAAACCGACATAACCTAATCCTAGAATACAAATTTTTTCATCTGACTTTTTATTTGTTATGTTTGAGATAGTGGATTTATTCATATGAAAACTTTAAATATTTTTGCAATTGTTTATTAAGTATGATATTTTTTTCTATAAAATTTTTAATTCTCTTAATCTTTTCTCATACCGTTTACCTAAAAAAAGAGGATTATATTGTTCTAATATAGTTTTTTGCCCTGCTTTAGAAATATTATTATAAAATAAATTATCATTATAAAGTTTTCTCATAAACCAAGAAGCATGTTCAATGTCTGCTTTTGCCCATTTTTGATTATGTCCATACTCATAATCATCATCACCAATAGGAACTAAATCATAGTCTACCAAACAGGAATTGTTTGAATTATTATAATCTAGATTACCCGAAAAATTAGTAACAATTACAGGTTTTCCCATCAACATACAATTTGATGGGTTCTGTCCAAATCCTTCAGCACAGTGTAAACTTAAATAACAATCTATAACATTATTTAAACTCCAAATTTCATCTATAGTATAATATTTATTTATTAACCTTATTCTATTATCCTTAGAAATGGCATCAAAAACTTCTATCCAATGTTTATCATTTATGTGCTTTTCTGCTTCAGAAGTTTTAATTACTAATTCAACATTTCTGTTTTTATTAGAAAATGCTTTCTTAAAAGCTTTAACTGAGCCAATTATATTTTTACGACTTAGATAAGAAGAAAAGCTAAAAGAGGTCAAAAAAATAAATTTATTATTATTCAAATTAAAATGTTTTCTATTATAAAAATTATTAATAGGAGGTAAAAATACGGGATAAGGCATATGCTTTATTGGAATTGGTGATTCATTTTTAAAAGCATTATATTCATATTTTGAAGATACCCAGAGCTCATCAATTAATGAATATAAAGGGACTAAAGCTTTTGGCCATCTAGGTAATTCCCAGTGCCAATAGCCAATGTTTATTCTACCTTTAAAAAATTCCATCCCCAAATTACAAAAAGAATTAAGGGTATCATGTGCTGTCATACAAAATATATTACTTCTTTTATTTGACTTATAATTCATATCGTTTAAATCAAGTTGGCTATATGAAATATTAGTTTTTGAAAAAGCTTCAATTACAGCTTTACCCATACCACCTATCCCTGATCCATCAGATGGAGTACCCACTATATTTACACCAGTTCTATAGGAAGGATTGTAATTTGGCTTCCTATTAATAATACAATTGGCAACTTTTTTTGGAATATTAATTTTTTTTAATTCAGATTTAGATTTGAAAAAAGGAAAGTATAAAAATTTATAATAATTACTAGAAATTAATTTGATTCCAATCCAAGAATTCTTTATGATTTCTTTAAGCGTAAATGCATTAATTGAATATTTAATTAATTCATATATAAATTTTATTAAATATATATTAAATCCAATTTGAAAGGACATTTGTATTATTATCCAACGAGATAAATTAAATCTCTTATTATTTTTATTTAACAGCCATAATAGAGCGTCAAATTTTTCTACAATACTAAAGGAATCCTCTAACTTAGTTTCAATAATTTTTTCTTTTACCATTATTTTAATAATATTTTCTATTTTATTGTTTGGAATAGAAAAAGAAAGATGATTATTAATATTAGATATTGAAATTTTGTCATTAAAAATTGAAAGATTTTTACACCAATCTAAATACCCTTGAATATTTTCTGTATTATTAAGTGGAAACAAGATTTGTAAATCTCTTCTTGTAAGCCAAATAATATAGTGTAGTTGAGTAAAATCAATTGAACGATCAATATTTAAATTTTTTGGGATTTTAAAAAATGAATCCCAATTATTAATTTTTAATTCAATCATTTATAATTTCTTGTACAGCATTAATAACATTTAATTCAACATTTTCTTTAAATATATCATTCTTTTCAATTCTTCTAGTATGTGAACTATAATTGACAATTAACTCAATTATCTGTTTAGAATTAGTTACTAAGAAAGCCAGGTTATTTTCATATATATTTTTCATTTGTTCAAACCAACCAGTTTTAAGAATAAAAGTAGTCAATCCAAAGGCCAAACCTTCATAAATTAATGTTGAATCAATACCAATTTGCCATGTGCAATCATTCATGTAACTATGAACTGGTTTATTATCGCTGGAAATAAAAATAATATTTTTTCTTTTGATTAAATATTCCGGATAACGATGTCTCCAATTACCGTATTCTTCCTGTCTCAACTTAAAGTAAAATATTTTTTCGGGAAGGGCTTTTGAGAGTTCATCTAAAATCGCTTGCAAATTCTTATTTGATAAAATGCCTGAGTAAATAATTATACCATTCTTTTTTAATTTTTTTTGGCTATTTTTATAATACTTAGTGTAACTATTGTTAAAATAATCAAACCCTATGGCAATGGTTTTTAATGGAGCTTTATAAAAACTATTCCAATAGTCACCATAAGTAAAAACATAATCTGGAACAGTTTGATAAGTATCTAAGATGGAAGGAATTCTATACCTTATATCAAGCGGGCTAATAAGTGAATGCTGTAATTCAACTGATTTTACATCAAGAGATCTTGCAGCGCTAACTATTCCTTCAGATGAGTGATCACTGTAGTAAAAAAATATTTTATTATTAAATTTTTTAAATAACTTTTTAAATCTTTTTTCTCTATAAAAAATTTTATAAACAAAAACTTTTTTCGCTATTTCAACAACGTCTAAGTTCAAGTTAAAAGAGGATTTAATAGCTTTTTGAATATTATTTAAAAAAATTAATTCCTGTTTATTGAACTTAATAAAATAAATTAAAACAGAAGATAATAAACTAACTGGTACTTCATTGATCGAATTAATATTTTTATCTTTAAAAGACTTATTTGATTGATTGATTAAAAGAACTTTGAAGGATTTTGCAAGATATTTAGCAATAGGATATATATGCATATTTACATTTTTACCATTATATAAAACAGATCTGTCTTGATTTAATAAAATCACATCATATATATTTTTTGATAATAAAATTTTTATTCTGTTATAAATGAGTAAAGTAATTTTTAATGGATATAAATAGTATTTTCTTTTTTCATCTATACTATTTTTTGATTGAAAAAAATTACTTTTTTCTTCAATTATTTTATTACAAAGGTCTATTCGTAAATATTCCCAAAAGTTGTAGTTTTTAATTTTTAAAGAAAAAAAGTTTTTTTGGATTTCTAATTCAAGAAAAAGATCTATAATCTTTGAAATTTGATCCATGGATAATTTTCAACATTCTAAATAAAAACTTTTGTATCATTCTTAATCATTATTCTCAGTTCATTAAGTAAAGATGGACGGAAATAATAATCTGGGATTTTTTTGGAGTTTATTATCATATCTCTAAGTCCTGAACCGCTTATTTCAATATTCGTATTTTTATACTTAAAATCATTAAAGTCATCAGTAATAATCTTTCTTTTAGAGCAATAACTTGCTTTATCAAACTTTAATATATTCATACCTATATTAATTTTATCAAATATCTTTTGAGAAGAATCATTAGAATAATAATTACCTACTCCAGTATGGTCTCTTCCCACAATAAAATAATTACAACCATAATTTTTTCTACAGATTGCTGTAAAAACTGCTTCTCTAGGTCCAGAATATCTTGAATAGGTATTAAATGAACCAATCAAAGTTTCAAAAGGATTATAAAAACCTTCTGATACTAATTTTTCAAAACAGCGTATTATCGCTGCTGCTGTGAAATCTCCTTGTTTTTTTATTCCAGTTACTGGAGAAATAAATATTCCATCAGCATGCGTTTTTTCAAGGGCTTTTCTTTGAATATATTCATGCCCTTTGTGAGGGACATTTCTAGTGTGATATCCAATAATATTTGACCAGCCATAAAGATTAAATAATTCCCTAGTTTGGATTGGGGTTAATTCATAATGAGGCGATGAAACTTGTTTTTGTGATCCGAGTAAAAATGGTTTTCCTGATAAAATAAATCTTCCGCTATTGAAAAATTGCATTACCCCAGGATGTTTTGAGTTATCAGTCCCGAACCAATTCATTGCAGTTTTATTTATATCTTTTAATTTTTCTATTTTTTGTACTTCAATTATGGCGAATACCTGACCGGTCCGTTCACTTTTTAGTGCTAATTGCCCATTATTTGTCGAATCTTTCTTTTGTTGTTCATTTAACTGAAATAGAATTGGCATGGGCCAAACTGTCCCATCCAGCAACTCATTTTTATCTAATACTGAGTCTAATTCATCTTGATTCATAAATCGATTTAATGGTGAATATGTGCCGTTAGTTATCTGAATTACATCTGATTCGACTCTCTGATTTACTGTAATAATTGGTAAAGCATCAATTTCTAAACCTTCTTCATATGGCATTATTTGCTGTACAAATTGACCGCCATGCGGAGGTATGATATTATCCGATGGTGGATTCAATAAGTATTCCAAATCGACTTGATCGGGTTTAGTATCGACTTCTTTTATTAGACTTGATATTACTCTCACGCATTCGGTGGGATATTTGCCAATTGCAGACTCGGCAGCCAAGACAAGCCCATCAGCACCATTTTCCAAGGTTTGCACAATATCATTTATTTCTGCCCTGTTTGGCTCAGATTTTTCTACCATGCTTTCTACCAGGTTTGTGGCCACGAATGAAGGGACATCCAACCTTTTTGCAGTATCCAATATGTATGATTGGGCAAAAGCTATCTTTGTTAAAGGAACATCTCTGGACAGATCGCCTCTATCAATGAGGATACCATCACTTTCTTTACAAATTGATGACAAATTATTTAATGCCCTATTACTTTCTATTTTTGAAATAACTTTAATCGGATAGTCAAATAATTCTCTTAAAGCACGTACATCTTCGCCGCTTGAGCAAAAAGAGAGGAAAAAAGTATCAAGGCCCAATTTCTTTGAAATATTGAAAGCGGATAAATCTTTATCCGTAAATCTCGGCATGATTATTGGTCTATCAACACTAATTCCTTTATTGCTACCTACTTCCCCGCCCTTAATTACTCTAGCTAAAATGTTGATTCCCTCAACTTCAGATATTTGTACAATAACGGAATTAAAATCAATTCTTAAGAGATCCCCCACTGATAACAATTCTCCCGGACTTTGCACATTAAGGGGGATGACTGCTTTGCCTTCCTTTCCACTAGAACCAATAAAACTTATTGTTGAACCAGTTACTAAATGAATATTGTTGCCATTAATATTTCCTGTTCTCAACTGAGCACCTTCGCTATCTGGACACACAGGTTTATTCGTCCAATCTTTCACCAATTCTATCGTGTTTTCAAATTCATTTATATCAACATGTGAAAGATTGATTCGGAAAATATCAACACCCAGGATATCCATCTTTTTTACAACCCTCTTAGTTAGCGAGGAAGGACCCAATGTGGCAATTATTTTTTTCCTGTTCATTTTATTTTTTTCTTTCATACCATAAAGTCTAGAATTTTTTTGAATGATTGAGCTTCATTCTGAATATCAGTATCAATAATCAAGTTAGGGTTTTCAGGTATTTGATAGGGCGTGTTTGGATCAACACCAATCATGTTTTCAAGTTCACCATTCAGCGCTTTTTTATATAGTCCCTTTGTATCTCTTCTAACCAATTCTTTTAAAGACGCCTTAACAAATATTTCTATATAGTTATCGCCCAATAATTTTCTAGCATATTCTCTTGTATTCTCAAAAGGTGCAATAACCGAAACAATTATATAATCATGTAAAGATGTTTTTTCTTTACATAGATCAATGATGGCTCGACTGTTTTTTTTTATATTTTCTGGAGAGAAATCAAAATCATTATGGATTGTTGATCTGATCTTATCACCATCTAATAAGAGAACGTCTTTCTCCCTATCTGTGAGAAAATTTACGAACATCTGAGATAGAGTACTTTTACCAGATCCAGAGAGGCCCGTAAACCAGACTACCACAGATGTTTTCTTTTTCATAATTTTAGATTATAAAAATTAATAATAGATAATCAGAATATGTAAATCATAAAAGGGTTGAAGCTGCTTCGTAAGCATCAACTCTTGATAAAAGCAAATCAATATATTTTTTTGATGCTTCATTTTTAATGTCATGCATTTTTTTTGTTCTGTTCTTTAATGAAATTTTATTGGGACATTTCTCGTTTTGCATAATATTTGGCATACTAATTGATGATTTATTATCTAAAAAATATTCCAGTCTAGAAATCTCTTTTTCAGTTTTTTCAACCAAATTTTCATAACAAATTATTAATATATTTTTTTGTTGGTCTTTATCCAGTGACTTAAAGGTGTCTTCTTCCATTTTCATTAAATTATCAATACCCTTTATAATCCTATCTATCTCAGAAATATTATAGTATTCTTCTTCCCAACCATTTACGTACCATGGGAATTGAAGTTCATTATTTTTTACTAAAGGTATAAATGCTAATAAATCACTTTGTTCAAAACGCCTTCCCCATCCTCTCAAAAACCATGAATGGACCACATCAACCGGATGCCTCTTCAACAAAACAATTTTGATCGTGGGAAATGCCTTATAAAAAATCTTGATATTAGGAAAAGTTTCATGTGTTATAAATGGTGAAAGCCTAGTGTTAGCATGACTATTATTTATAATAGCATCATTATCAACAGGTGTATTGGCTCTTTCGATGTATAATTCTGATTCAAAAGAATTCGTTACGGAAGAGCCATCATTGTATCTTAAATTAATATTTCTTCCTACCATCATATTGTAGGCGTGCTCATCTGCATTCACCTGTAATAATGATATAGCTGCAGCTTCATTTATACATCCCAACCTGTGTAAATAGGGGATATGCTCAAGAACGGATACATATTGAAAATATTCTATATTTTCCAAGCCACATAATATTTTCCCAAGAAAAAATTTTCCTGTCCTTCCAATACCATCTACTATAATTGGTGTCGAAAGAGTTTTACTTCTGATATTAATAGTTGTCAATTAGAATCCTTAATTAAATCAATAATTACTCAGGCAGATATGGCATTAACCACTCACCATTTACTTTTTTCCAAACATTTGAAATTTCTCTATATCTATCAATTACATACCAAAAATATTCTTCTTCAATTCCCGTATAATTCAAGAAAAAAGATAAATCTCTTTTAGGAATTTCTCCATCATATCTTTTTACTAAGGCAATCCCTTCTTCTCTTGTTATATGATTACGCCTAATATCAGTTTGAACATCTCTTGAACATCTACACATACCAAATTTTGCATAAGCCTGATACCAATGTATTCCATCTAACATGTCATCAAGGCTTACATACATAGTATATGTGCCTTCAGATCTTCCTTCAGGATTAGGTCGAAAACCGGTATGCTTATAAGCATAATAATAATGTTCCTGTGGAGTCCATTTATGATAGTAAGAATACCAATGCATTTCACTTTTAGATTTAATTATACTATCAGGATTTGGCGCCTTATAAAGTTGTAAAGTATTATCTAAAATAGCATTTTTCTCAAAATAACCTCTTTCAAGCCCAATCTCAGCTAAATCATCAACATTAGCACCTTTAAAATATTCATATTCCCATTCTTCTGGACCTTCTTTAGCCAAGTGTTTATATTTTTCAGATCCTCCATATTCTAGCTCACCATTCTCACCATACATAATTAATTTCACATTAAATCTAGTGGCAACATGAAAAGCCCATGCTTTTTGACCATAAGTAAATGGTTCCCAAGCGTCACCTTTTAATTCAAAAGCTAGTTTAGTAAGTTTTCTATGAATCTCGCCATCTGGCTGACCTAAAATATTTGTGAATCCAGAAGCAATAAAATTTTTCAAATTTTTCCAACCTATTTTTGTATACTCAAAAGGTGACCAAGTAATACATAAAGGTGTCATTCCATAACGATGCTTTAATTGATGCGCAACATATGCACTATCTTTACCTGCGCTACCAGGGACAACAACATCAAAACTTCCATCATTACTACGATATTTGTCACATAATTGAATTAACTCTTTTTCTCTTTTTTCCCAATCAATAATATGATCTTTTTCATAAGCCCATTGACATGCGGAGCAAATACCTTCTTTATTAAACCGCGTCCTTGGACGTTGATTAGAAACCACACAATTTTTACAAAAGACCACTTTCTTTGGAATATCTTCAAACTGTTTATCTAATGTTTTGAATGTATCATCAAGCATACTCATTAAAATAATATCCTAATTTTTTATAATTTTATAAAGTTTTTTAAAATTTTTAAGCCAATCTCTCCGCTTCTTTCAGGATGAAATTGACAACCTATAATCTGATTTTTCTGCAATACAGAGCAAAAAGTGTTTTGTCCATAATCAGTCCCCGAAAGAACTACTTTTGCATCTTTAGGATGAACATAGTATGAATGTAAAAAATACATATATGAATTATTATCTATTCCTTCCAATATAGAGCCAGCCCATGGATTTGATTTAGTTTTTAATAATTTATTCCATCCAATTTGCGGTATTTTATAATTAGAACTACTTTCATTTGGCTCTTTAAATCGCAATACATCGCCCTCTATTAAATTTAATCCAATATGATTCCCATTTTCTTCAGACCTACTCATTAATAATTGCATTCCTAGGCAAATACCCATTAAAGGTCTTTCACAAAGAGAAAATTCTATTATTGCATTATCTAAATTTGAAGCCTTAAGGTCATTCATTCCATCTTCAAAAGCGCCTACTCCAGGTAACAGTAATTTATCTGCATTCGCAATCTTATTATAATTATTTGTAATAGATACATCGCATTCTAAAGCTTCAAAGGCTCGAACTACATTAAACAGATTGCCCATGCCATAATCAATAACTGTTATCTTATCTTTTTTACTTGGCATTAAAAATACTAACCCCTTAATAATTTAGTTTCTTCTAACTTCAATCTCATTTTCATAAAGGTAATTTTTAACCTTATTAATAGTTGAAGGATCTACTTGAATTTGTTCAAAACCTCCATAACCAGATTTTAAGAATTCAATATTCCCCGAATCAATTTGGCTACCCATTCTTAATTGTTCTTTGCTATACGACATATAATCTGTTTCAACTTTTTCTGCGTATTTATAGTGAAAGATTGAGGCTGCAGAAACAGCATCAGCGCCACTTTCAATTACTTCTTTAAAATGAACAACTTTTCCTGCACCACTAGAACATATAACTGGAACTTTTGAATTAGAAGCGACTTCACTTACTAAGTTCGAATCAAATCCATGTCCTGTTCCATCTCTATCAACTGAAGATAAATATATTTCACCAGCGCCTAACTCAACTACCTGTTTTGACCATTCAAACACATCAATTCCTGTAGGTTGTCTTCCATAATCAACCCAAGCTTCATATTGGCCATGCTTAGGATTTATAAATTCACTATTTTCAAAACCTTTATAATTTTTGTATCTCTGCTCAGAATCAAAATCTCTTTCTTTTGCTTCAATTGAAGCAACGATACATTGAGAACCAAACATTTTTGCTGCCTTTTCAATAATAGACGGATTTGTAATTGCAGCAGTATTAATAGCTACTTTATCTGCCCCAGATCTCAAAAGAGCCTTAATATCATCTAATGACCGAACACCACCACAAACAGTGATTGGTATCTGTACTTTTTCGGCTGTCCTCCTTATTATTTCGAGCAAATTGTTTCTTTTATAAAGGCTAGCAACTGTATCTTGAAAAAACAATTCGTCGGCACCTTCCTTGAAATATGTTTGAGCAAATGTTTCTGGATGCCCAAGCACTCTGTAGCCATCAAAACATAAACCTTTTACTACATTTGGTCCTTTTATATCTAATCTTGGTATAATTCTAACTAAACTCATTTTTTTCTCTATTAATTTTAAATTGCGGTCCACCCTCCGTCAACCATTAGAGTTGTACCAGTTATATAAGATGAGCCCTCAGAAGCTAAAAAGAGAGCTACTGAAGCAACTTCATCCGCTCGACCCATTCTTTTTATGGGTACTTTTTCATTGTATTGCTTAACGAATTTGAGACTCTGTGAATCTTTTTTACCAGCCATATGACCTTTTAAGCCTCCTGGACAAATTGTATTAACTCTAATATTAAATTGTCCATAATATGAAGCCATTTGACGAGTTAGATTAGATATGCCACCTTTAATTGTAGAATAGGTCATATTTTCTTTCATATTTAATCCTTTATAAATGCTTAAGTCTTGTCCAACAATCCCATAAATAGAGCTAAGCTGTATAATATTTCCATTTATCTTATTGTCAACCATTGACTCGGCTGAAAGTCGAGCAAGCCAAGCATATGAATTCATATGTATATCCACATTCTTTTGAAATGATTCTAAACTAATTTCTTTAAAAGAACTTTTTGCCCAATCTTTTGTCCGAGGATAAGAACAGTTAATAAATATTTCTGGTGGTCCATGCTCTTCCAGAATTACACTATAATTATTATTAAGTTTTTTCATATCTGAGCAGTCAAAAGATTTAAAAGTAACAGTATACCCTCTACTTTGCATCTCTTTTACAAATTTTGATCCAGATTGATCTTGCACATCAAGAATTAAAGTCTTTGCTCCTGCCAGAGCAAAGGCTTTAACAACTTCTTTTCCTATGAGGCCCATTCCACCAACTACAAGCGCAGTTTTATTATCTAAGCGAAACTTATTTAAATAATCAATCATTTATATCCTCTGATTTATTAATAATATATTCCACAAAATCCCAATCAACTTGCGTATCTATATCAACAGAACGTTCCTCTGGCATAATATAAAGTGAGGTCTTATCAACAAATAAAGTGCTGTAACTTAACAATGCTTTTCTTTTCCATATATATATAGAAGCATTCATATCAAACACTTTAGGTGCATTTTGTCGATATTCTGGAAAATTTTCAAGTTTTTTAACTAATTGAACTTTCCCATCAATTAATTCAACCATATTAAAATATGGATTTTTTTTTGAATTACAAGCAGTTACAAGTATATCAGAATCTTTTTCTATAAACTGGTTATAAGATTTTTTAATATCATCAACCTTTCTTAAAGGTGAGGTCACATCTAAATCCACAATAATATCAAATTTACATCCAAAATAATTTTCAGATTCTCTAAATATATGTTGAATAACCGGAAGCTTAGGTGACTCATCCAATGCCAATTCAGGTGGCCTAAGAAACCAAGAAACTGCCCCATATGATTTAGCTACTTCTGCAATTAATTTTGAATCAGTAGATATTACTACGTGTTCAAATAATTGACTTTCTAAAGCCTGTTCAATTGTATAACCCATAAGAGGCTTGCCGTTTAAATCACGTAGGTTTTTATTTGGCACACCTTTTGAACCTTCTCTCATACAAATAGTACAAAGATTTTTCATTTATTATTATAAGTTCTTATTCTATTTATTAATTGCATAGTCTTCAGACCTTCTTGATATGTACAAATAGATGATAAGTTATTTTTTAAAATAGCCTCATGTTGCTTCTTGTATGTATCATTACGTTGTAATTCTTCGAAGGAATAATTATAGATTTCACCTTTTTCAACTACTAAGAGATTATTTTTTATCAAATCTGCCTGTAAACTAATTTCATCTCCATCAATAATTATCTGTCTTAAAGAATTTTGAGTAAAATAATTAAGGCAAATTTGTAAATGACTGCCCTGATCTGTTTTCCCTGATAGAAGCAATAAATCATCCGTGTCAATTTCAAGATTTGAAACTTTTTGATTTACTACATATTGCACTGAGATTGAACCTGTAAGCCACTGTACATAATCTAATTCATGGCTTAAATCTAGCAAAACCCCTCCACCTGTTTTTTTCTTTGCGCTAGACGATTCACGATAATCTTTATTTTGACGCCAATGTGGAAGATAAGAGCCACAAAAAACTTGAATATTCCATAAAAGTTTTTGGGAAATTTTTTCTTTTATTAAATTAATAATAGGATGGAAGCGAAGATTATAGCCAACAAAAACTTGATTTCTAACTATCTCTAAATTTTTCAAGGAATCAAAAAGTGGTTTCTCAACAAGTATTTTTTTATCTATTAAATTTTTTTCTAAGAACATTAATTGTTTAAAATGCAATGAGGTTTCAGATGCAATAACAATATAATCAGGGTTCAAATTAATTATTTCATCAAATGATTTTATTGTTTCAAATGGTAGGTTTTTTTGATTGCTATAAACGCTAACTTTCTTAATTATATCCAATGAATCAAGTATATCAGCATGCCTCTTGCCAATAGATCCATAGCCTATAATCAAAGCAGTTTTCGACATTTATAACTGTTTTACTGCTTTCTTGTATTCAGCCCATTGTCCAACATCAACCCAAGCATCCTCGTCAATAGGATATACTCCTATCTTATTCCCTTTATTTTTAGCATCTTCTATAAGATGTGTAATATGATAAAATTTATTTTTAGGAATTAATTCTAAAACCTTTGGACTTAAAATGTAAAGTCCTGTATTTATTAAAAAATTATATTTTGGTTTTTCATTAATATGTGATAAATCACCATCTTTATTTAGCTCACAAGTACCATATGGAATTATATATTCTTTCGCAGAGGCGACAAGTGTAATATCAAAATTACCTTTAATATGGAAATCATAAAGACTTAGGTAATCTGTTTTAATAAATATGTCGCAATTAGTAACAAAAAATGGTTTTTTAAACTTTCCATTTAAAAGTCGCAGACTGCCAGCAGTTCCTAAGGGTTCTTTTTCTTCAACAAAGTTCAGTTTGTATTCTGGTTGCAATTCCTCAAAATATGCCTTCATAATTTTACTTTTATAATTAACCGTAAGAAAAAAATCTAAACATCCAATATTTGTAAAATGACCTATAATATGTTCAATAACTGGTTTATCATGGACTGGAATTAATGGTTTTGGCAATACCTTAGTAAAAGGCTCTAAACGACTTCCTTTCCCACCAGCCATAATTATAACTGGAATATTTAATTTTTTATTATTTGGATTTTTTTCATTTATTAAAATTGTATCCCAATACAGGATATCTAATAATTTTCCTTTAATATTAACAATAGGGATAAGATCAAATTTACTTTTTTTAAATAAATCTTTTACATCTTCTAATTTAAATTTATTTTTTATTAAAACTGTTGGCTTTGTTTTATAAATCTTATTTATTGATTCATTAATATTTATTCCTTTAAGAATAGCTTTTCTAATATCACCATCAGTTAGTGTTCCTAAAAGAAAATTTTGGCTATCAACTATGACCAAACATTTTTGTCCTGTTTGACTTAATTTTTTCATAGCCTGACGTATTGTGACTTCAGGATAAATAGTTATTTCATTCATAAATCATAAAATTCCTTTTTTGGTTCAGTTGGAATTTTTTCTTCTTTTAATATTTTTATTATTTTCAATGTAGCATCTCCTTTTCCATATGGATTAACTACTTTAGAAATCTTTTTTTGAAAATCTTTATTATATAGTTTTTTAATACCATTACTAATTGAAAGCTTATTAGGTTTACAATCAATTATACTTTCAGATTTCAAACGTCCTTTTTGTCTATCCCCGATATTAATTGTTCCTATTTTAAAAGTTGGAGCCTCGGCTAGCCCACTTGATGAATTACCAACTACTCCATCAACAAATTGAAGTGTTGACAAATAATTCAAATGCCCCATAGAATCAAATGAAATAGATTTATTTTTATTGATTAATACAAATTTATTTATCATCCTTTTAATGACTCTACTATCAGTATCTGCGTTAGGCATCGTAAAAATTAGATAAGTGTCGTCAAGCTTATTTAAAATATCAAGAAGTGATTGGAAAAAAAATTGTGATGACTCTTTCTCAAGAGTAACAGGATGATAAGTGATAAGTAAATTTTTCTTTCCAAATTTAATTCCGGTTCTTTTTTCAATCTGACTCTTTGTTAATAATTTTGTATTTTTTATTATATCAACTCCAAGTCCTCCTACATTGAAAATTCTTTTGGGATTTTCACCTAACTGAAGAACTCGTTTTAAATATTTTTTATTAGCTACAAAATGCCACCAAGACATTTTTGTTATAGAATGCCTAATTGCCTCATCATATGCACCAATGGTTGATTCTCCACCACTAATATGTGCTATAGGTATTCTAGCAAATGTTGCAGCAATACTAGCTGCGAATATTTCAAACCTATCACCGAGTACTACAAGTATATCTGGATTAAGTTGATTGTATGCATCCGCAAATCCAGCTAAACCTAAAGCCATTGATTTTGAAATAGCCGATGGGGTATCAGCTGATATAAGCATTTCAATTTTATTATTAATATTAAACCCATCTTTCTCAATTTCATTATAAGTCAATCCAAATTCTGGTGATAAATGCATCCCCGTAACTATAATTTGCAATTTAAAGTCCGAATCATTTTTGATAAATTTCATAAGGTTTGAAAGTAAACCATATTCTGCTCTAGTTCCTGTAACAACGCAGATTTTATTAATTTTCATTTAATTAGTTCGTCAATCTGATAATTTTTATCCGATATTTTTCCTATATAAAAATCCCATTTCATTGGCGATACACCTGTGCCTGGTCGCTTTATAGTCAAATTATCTTCAGAAAATAAATCACCTTTTTTTATTATACTTTTAGCAATAATAGATTTTCTAGCAATTGGAATATTTTTGATTTCGCTAGGACTTGGTATCTTCAATCCTGTACCCATTGCTTTTTCAATATTTCTTATTGCGATTATCATTTCATTCAATTCTTTTGGCTCTAAGCTGGCTGCATGGTCTGGGCCAGGAAGAGTACGATCAAGGGTGAAATGTTTTTCAATTATTGATGCCCCTAAAGCAACTGCCGCTATTGCCACTTCAATTCCTAATGTATGATCAGAATAGCCCACTTCTACATTTAATTTTTTCTTTATCGCTAACATTGCATTAAGATTAACGTCTTCAATTGGTGTTGGATATTCAGTATTGCAATGTAATATTGCAACACTCGGAGCTCCTGATTCAATCAATATATCATGCGCGACTAAAATTTCATTCATTGTAGCCATACCTGTAGATAGTATAATAGGTCTCCTCATGGAAGCAATTTTACGTAGATAAGGAAGATTTGTAATCTCACCTGATGGAATTTTATATTTTTTAACGTCAAGAGCATTTAATGTTTCAATACTAACTTCATCGAAAGGTGTTGACATAAATTCAATATTTTTATTTTCACAAGTCACTTTTAATTTTTCATAAATCTCAAGTGGAAAATGAATTTTTTTAACCATTTCTAGCTGAGACTCTTTATTTTCAGTACCCTTAATCTGATAACTAGCTTTAACAGCATTTTTTGTCATAACTAATTCTGGTACAGCAGTTTGAAATTTAATTACATCCGCTCCTGCTGCTTTAGCTACATCTATCATTTCAATTGCTTTATCTATCGATCCATTATGATTAACACCAGCTTCCGCAATGATTAAAACATTATTATTTTTGGACATTAATCTTTCATTATTTTTTCAAGTTTTGATAAATCAAGCTTAAATTTTTCTTTACTACCATCTTCTTTCTTTACTATTCTTGATAAATAGTTCCCATGTTCTTCTAGTAATAATTTAGCCAAATCATAATAATTAAGATTTTGTTCACCTACATTGTATAGTCCAGAAATTTTATTTAGAATAATAAAATCTACTATCTTAGCTAACTTATTTATTTCTATAAAACTACTCGCACGCATTCCATTTCCAAAAATTGTAATTGTATTTTTAGTCTTAAGCTCTTTTAGCATTGTAGGAATTATTCGATCTTGTCGCATTCCTTCTCCATATATCTGAGCAATTCTTAAATGAACAATTTTTGTAGATGTCTTCTTTAAGAAAAAATCAATCATAACCTCTGAATTATATTTTGAAAGTCCATAAAGACAATCATTATTATGCTGAGGCTTCGGAATTGATTCTTCAGAAAATAATCCTGAAATATTTGGATAAACTGCCATCGAAGAAAAGTTTATTAGAAGTTTTGGCTTTAGTTTTTTAGTAATTAAAATAATATTTTTAGTTATTGAAATATTTTCTGTAAGAATATTTAAATCATAAATTTTATCTGATGAAGCTACTTTTGAAGCTAAATGTATAATTACATCAATATTTTTTTTTGATAATTCATGAATTGATTCTTCCACCATTTCATCATTGGTCAAATCTATAGTGTATGAATTATTTTCTGTATTAGAAGAAGAAAAAATTCTATACATATTATACTTATCAATAAAACTTTCATAAAAAAAATTCCCAACAAAACCTCCGGCGCCAGTAATCAGTAATTCCATTATTTATAATTCTTATATTTATCTTTAGAAATAAATTGATTTTCAAAATACCTAATGACCACACCCTCTTTTTCCTCATATATACTTTGAGACTCTAAATTCATAAGTTTATTAATAACTGCCTCCACTTCATTAATACCAAACAGTTTTCTCATAGGAGTTGTACCTGAAAAACGTGGATTAATTTCAAAAACGATAGGACCTCTATGTGTATCCCGAAGTTGAAAATTAATAGGGCCATATGGTTTTAGTGACAATGTTAATTTTCTAATATATGAATCAATCTCTTTTGTCTTCTCACAAAAAGCTTGCTGTGTATTTCCATTCTTAAGCAATCTTCTTAGTGATATTAAAGTGACAATTTCTTTATCAATATAAGTTACACCACATGTATACTCAGATTCTGAATCTTTTAAATATTCTTGAATTATTGGCTTATCGCAAACTTTCATAGCTTTATTTAACTCATCATAATTATGGACTAAAAATACATTCTCTGATGTATGCCCAAACCTTGGCTTAACAATAAATGGGTAAGAATTAGATTTAAGGAAAATATCAATTCCATCAGGTAAACATGATTTAGGATAATCAAAACCATTGCTTTTAAGGAAATTTACTGTTTCCCATTTATCATCACCTATATTCACAATCTTTTTTGAGCTAACTAAAATCTTCGTATTTGTTTTACTCTCAATATTAAACTTTTGATTTGCTAAAATAGGTATTTCAAAATCTAGTCCAGGAATAACTAAATCAATATTTTCATCCATAATAATTTGTATTAAAGATTTAACCCAATCAGATTCACTTATTTCTGGCTTTAAAACATCAGGAAGGAGATAACCTTTATCTACCCAATATAAACCAACAGCTGAATTAAAGTAATCGGTCCCAATTATATAACAATTTAAATTTGAATTTTGAATTGATTTTAAAATTCCTTGACCTAATAAAGAGCCTACACCTGTAATAAGAATACTAATCATTTTCTTGGCTTATTATTATAATAGTTTATGCATATCTCAGGATAATCGAGCTTTTTCATCCTCTCTATAACAGCATTAACATCATATAAAGTAGATTTAAATTCAGGTCTTTGCAATTTCGTATCATATATCATGTAATTTATTTCATTTATAAACTGACGGTTTTGACCTAGGCTTCCTGGATTAATAAGATTAAAACCATTATGATTGATCATAAATTGCTTATGTGAATGACCAATAATATAATTATTATCTAATTTAATATTAGTATCAGCATAAATATATTTATTGTTAATTGTATGAGTACAAATAAAATTTTCAAATTCAACTTTAGCTTTATATTTTTTTATTAATAGATTTTCAGTAAAAGTTTTATAACAATGATTAAAAAATTGAATGGCTAAAAAATTATCACAATCGCATTCTCCTTGAATAAAATAATCTTCATGATTTCCGCGAATTTTAATACAATTTGATAAAGAATCTAAAACCTGGACACACTCATTACTCCAAGGACCATAATTAACAACGTCTCCTAAAATAATATATCCATCTACTTTCCCCACTTCATTTATTGCGGTTTTCAAAGCTGGTAAATTTCCATGAATATCTGAAAAAAATGCTATCTTCAAAAAAAAATTCTATTTATTATTTTAAACTAAATATTTAATTATTGATAATATATCTTGATCTTCTAAATCTGAACTAGATGGAATACAAAGAGATTTTTTTTGTATTCCATCTGCTTTATGTATATTATATGACTGGCAATTTATATAAGCTTTTTGCTTATGGTTCAGCTCCCAAACTGGCCTTGTTTCAATGCTATGTTTTGCTAGTTTTTTCATAATTTTTTCTACATCTAAATTGCAAATTTCACTTTCAACTTGTAAAAGATTCATCCAATGATTATTGCTTGCATAGCTTGGCACTTTTGCTATACTCAATCCTTCTTCTTTTTTTAATAATTCCTTATATCTTTTATAATTATATTTTTTTCTATCGAGGAATTTTGGCAATTGCTCTAATTGAGCAACTCCAAGAGCAGCTTGAATGTTTGTTAAACGAAAATTGTATCCTATATCATTATGTATGTAACGCAAAGGATCATCTTTAGCCTGGGTGGTTAAATATTTAGCTTTTTTTGCCATTACTTCATCATCTGTTAAAATCATTCCGCCACCCCCAGAAGTAATAATCTTATTACCATTAAACGAAATACAGCCAATCTTACCAATAGTGCCAGAATGATAATCTTTAAAATTACCTTTTGTATAAAAAGTCCCCAAACCTTCACTTGCATCTTCAACTATATATATATTTCTTTCATTGCAGATGGAAACTAATTCATCAAGCCAAACTGCATTACCCCAAATATGAACAGGGACTATAGCTGATATTCTTTTATTGGTAATTTTATTATATGTAAACCCGTCTTTAAAAATAGTTTCATTTTTTATAAAATTAATCGTCTTTTCAACATCTATATTGTAATACTCATCAGAATCCATGAACACGGGATTGGCTCCATTATAAGCAATGGCATTTACTGGCGCGATGAAAGTAAGTGTGGGTACAATCACCTCATCGTCAGGTTCAACGCCAGCCAGACGAAGACTAACCTGCAATGCAGCAGTGCCATTCACACATGCGACAGCATATTTTTTTCCTGTGTATTCGGCAATCTTTTTTTCAAAGAGATCTACATATTTACCTGCAGAAGAAATCCATTCCGTATCAATACATTCTTTGACATATTTCCATTCTTTGCCTTTTAGAGACGGTACCGATAAAGGAATCTTAGACATTGTATTGCCCTGATTTATACATATTCAGATTTTTAGGATTTTTCATCCATTCTATAACTTCTACGATACCTTGTTCAAGAGTATATTTCGGCTCCCATGACGTTTGTTTAAGCAACTTGGAATTATCACAAACTAGTCTTTCAACTTCACTGTTTTCTGGCCTGATTCTCTCATGAGCTGCTTTAATTTTTAAATCCACATTCATTATCTGGGCGATAAATGTTACTAAATCTCCTATTGATATTTCTGAATTCATGCCAATATTGGTGACTTCGCCATAAAGAGCTTCTGAATTATAGATATCCAGAAACGCCCTGCAGGTATCAGCTACATAAGTAAGATCCCGCGTGGGAGCAAGATTCCCGAGCTTAATAGATTGTTCTCCAATTAGCAGTTGTGAGATAATGGTTGGTATAACAGCCCTTGCCGACTGCCGTGGTCCATAAGTATTAAACGGACGAACGAGTTTTACCGGCAATTCAAATGATTTGAAATAACTTATTGCTAACTGATCAGCTGCAATTTTAGATGCAGAATAGGGTGACTGACCAACCAAAGGATGGTTCTCATCAATGGGAACATACTGCGCTGTACCATATGTTTCACTTGTTGAGGTAATTAATACTTGTTCTAATTCTAAGTTTTTTGCACCTTCCAATATATTGTAAGTCCCTTCAATATTTGTTCTGATATAAGCCAATGGAGAAACATAAGAATAGGGAATTCCAATTAATGCGGCTAAATGGAATACTGCATCACAGCCATTCATTACTTTTGAAACAGAATCATAATCACGGATATCACCTAAAATTACCTCAATATCATTTTTATATTTAGATTGCTCAAGCCATCCCCAATGATTATTTGAATTGTACCTGTCAAAAGCGATGACATTTAAGCCCTTTTCCACTAAATATTCAGTGAGATGCGAACCAATGAAGCCAGTCGCGCCGGTTATTAAAATTTTATTTTTCAATAATATGTGCTCATTAATTCTTAAACAGAAAGTTTGAAATATACTCTAAACTAAAATTGGAAAATATTTTTTGAAATAAAGCCTTATTCATTATGTAAAAATGAATACATAATGTGCCATTTAGTATTATTATTAATAAGTAAGCAAAACTATTAATATTATAAAAAGTCAAGATTGCAATAGCATGATATAAGAATACATAAGGGAAAATAATTTTTTCCATAAAGTTATGATTATAAAGCTGTCGTTTTTTATAATAATACAGAAACATATAAACTAATGTTCCAAGCCATAAAGAAAATATACCTGCAGTTACACCAAATTTAGGTATCAGTATTATCGAAAGTGTGACTATTAGAATGGCTTGAATAATAGTGATTATTAATAAATACTTAGTCTTTTTAAAAAAAATAATTACCTGTGCATTCCCCATAAAAGGAAGGGTTATAACAATTACACAAGTATACAAGATTACCAATGGGTAGGAATTAATAAAAACTCCATTTGTGAAAACATCAATAATATGCTCCCCAAAAAATATAAATAGAGATAGCCCTATCATAATAATAAATGCCCAAGTAAAAAATATAAGACGAAGATTTTTTACATCAAGATTCTTCTCACTGAGCCCTTTATAGATATATGGATCATAAGCATTTTGATAATGCTCCCCAGCTTCGTTAAATAAATTATTAATTTTGCTAGAAAAATTATAAAGAGCAAATTGGCTCGCTCCAAATAATCTAGATACCATAATTTTATCAAATTGTGATCTGAGAACATTAAAAAACGACCGCAAATATATGGGGCTGCCAATTTTATATATGATGGAATACCAATGTCTTTCGAATGAAACTCGAAGCACCCTAATTAGGGCAAAAAATTGTATAATAGCTATTAAGACCCCAACCAGAACATTGCCCATAATAATATACTTATAATTTTGAGTATACATAGCAACTAAGATCACTGTACTAGCACCAAGAATTAATTGTAATAATTTTACTATTGTACTGAGTTTTGCCTTTTGTTCAATAATTACCCAACTGGTAAAAATAGTGCCTGGAACCAGTGAAAATCCTGCAATAAATAAAAATGGTAATAAAGAATTAATTCTTAACCATTCTTCCCCAGCAAATAAGGGGAAAATCCAATTTGCCAGAAGTCCAATCAATATTGATGCTAGTAACCATAGACCAGTCACTACAACAAGTAATGAAAATATTAATTTCTTTCTTCCCTCATTATCTATTTTGTACCAATTGGAATTGATAACGTAGCTTGGCCCAAATCCAATAAGCACTTGAAACGGAATCAAACAGAGCTCAAAAATTGCAATATATCCAAAATCTGGTAAGTTTAAATACTGGGTGGTAAATGGTAAGGTGATAAATGGAACAAATCTTGAGAACACAGAAGGCAATGAATATATGACAAAATTTTTTGCAACTAACTTTTTCAATATTTATTTACCGATATAATAAAGTAGAAGTTTTATCTGGGAAGCTGATTAAATAGAAAATATTCACTCAAGCTAAATATTCTGCCTTACCAATAATAAGGTCGCAAACCATTAGAAGCCAGATCTGGTGAGTATTTTCCACAACGTTATAAGCCTTGCTATCTAACCAAAAATTGAGATCGCCCTCATGTTTTAAAGGATTATCAGCCTTAAACCCAGTAAAGGTCACAACTTCCATTGTTAATTTTTTAGCAACTCGGGCTGCATTTACCATATTTTTCGAATTACCACTTGAACTGATTAATATTATCAAATCACCCTTGTCACCATAAAATTCTATTGCTTTGGCTACCCAATTTTCATAGCCGTAATCATTAGCAAAGCAAGTTATTAAATCAGACTCGTTAAAATTTACAGTTCTAATACCACCTTGCTTTGTAAAATCGACTGTAACATGACTAGAAATGGCGGCACTACCTCCATTACCAGCAATAATCACTTTATTTCCTTCTTTTTTTATTTTTAATAGTTTTTGTTTCATTTCAATTAATTTATCAGAAACATCCGTTTCAAAAAGTGATTGCTTGTATCTGTCTAAATAATCATTAATAAATGCCAAATCATCCATGGCTAGTTCTCCTTTTTTCGAAATTCATAAATTTTATCAATAATCTTCATTAGCTTAAGCGCATCATCGGAGGTACCGATACTCACTTTTCTTTTTTCATTGATCGCTGTAATGAAATCTTCTGCTTCTGACTGCCAAGAATCATTGGTATGGAAACGGATATGCTCTTCATCTTCCCATGTTGCAGCTGGCGCTATACTCCGATTTTTTGTTATTGTCAGGATTTCATTGCCATAAGAATTAGATGACGTTTTTAGACCATTTAATATTAAGTAGCCTTTTTCAAGAAAAACTTCAAGAGAAAACAAGTGACGCCATTGAGTCATTGTTGAATGCAAGGATGCTGCAAGACCCGTTTCAGAATTTTCCAGAGTAGCAAAGACATTGTCCTCTACATTCAAATTCCAGTAGAGATTTGAAACTGATGCGTGAACAGTATCAAAGTCACCACCAAGATGTAAAAAAAGATCTATCATATGAATTCCTTGATCGATTAAAATACCACCCCCGGCATATTTTCTTTTTGCTCTCCAATTATCATAGTATTTTTCATTAACACTTTTTCCATATCGTCCCCTCATCCATAGCACTTTACCAAACTCTCTTTCATCAATCAGTTTTTTCATTTTCTTTATGCTATCATGATGTCGATGATTAAAGCCATACATCAATACTTTCCCTGACTCTTTTTCGACAGTACGTATTTCTTTTACATCTTTTGCAGTAAAAGCCGGGGGTTTTTCACAGAATACATGCTTACCAACCTGAAGGCTTTGTATTGTGAACGGTTTATTTAGGTAATTGGGAGTACAAATAAATACTGCATCAATTACAGAGTTATTAATGATATCATCTGCAGATTTTTCTATATTGATTTCCGCTTTAACAACTGAAGGGTCATAAATAGAAACTACATTAACACCATCTATCGCATTAGCAACATCATGGCGAATTTTCCCCATTTTTCCATAACCAATTATTCCAACATTAATCATAGCTTAATTCACTTATTAAATTATCAAGCGATTTTCGACAACCTATAAGAAAAGCATTGGTATATCCAGCTATATGTGGAGACATATAAAACTTTTTAGGGTGGAACTTTTTTAATTTACCATTATAGGGCTCTTTCCAAAAAACATCAAAAGCAGCCTTTAAACGACCAGATTTCACTTCACTATAAAGCGCATCTTCATCTACAATAGAACCCCGAGCTGTATTTATGAGGGTTGAACCGTCTTTCATCAGAGCCAATCTCTCACGATTCATAAATACTTCATTTTCATTTGTTTTAGGAATATGAAGTGTTATATAGTCAGCTTGGCTAATTAACCCCGACAATTCTGAAAATTTATTTTCCATTATATCAAAGGTGATTATTTTCATTAGAGGCTGCATATACTCGACTACCCTTTTACCAATGTTTCCTTTACCGATAACCATTAGCTTTTTTTCAGATAGTGCTGGACGGTCGTATTTATTCCAGGGATCAATTGTCCCAACAAAATCATAACTCATACGGAAAATAAGGCTGCAGGTAAAAGCCGCTGTTTCATCATATATCATATTAATCGTCTCCTGGGAAGGATACCTGACCAAGATTCCTTTTTCAGCAGCTAACTTTTCGGGTACGTTATCTTTCCCGATACCGGCGCGGAAAATTCCTTTCAAATTAGGAAATTCCAGCAAATCAATAGGTTTACTGCCCAACAGAGCAATTTCTGCTTGCTCTGTGTCTCCCGTAAATGAGAGGCCTTCGTCGTACCCATCAAGGGTAGCGGTGTTTTTCCATATATTCATTTTAAGGATTTAACAAAATATTGTGAGCAAAATGATAAAATTATTGATTTAAAAATAGAGGGGAGGTTAGTTTAATTCTTGATTGAAATACTCACTCAACCAGTTGTGTAATTGATCATCGTTTTTGACAGGCGCTTTGAAAACTTTCCCATATCCCTTGCATAAAATTAATCGAAGTTCCTGACCCACATTTTTTTTGTCTTTGGCCAGAGTAGCACGAAATTTTTCAACATCCAGGTTCCTAATATCATACTCTTTCCAAATTTTCTGCAAAAGTTCTCTAATTTCCTCCCGAATTTTTGATTTCAGAAATCCCATTTTAACAGAAATAAAATTTGCCATATCCATACCGAAACTTACAGCAATGCCATGGGGCACGGCATAATCCGTCAAAGATTCGATGGCGTGACCGAAGGAATGTCCATAATTAAAAACTTGGCGTTGATTTTGGTCAAATTCGTCAATTTCAATATAACTTTTTTTGATAGCCAAACTTCGGGAAATCATATTTTCAATAACTGATTTATCAGTAAGTGCAGTTTTATAATTATGTTTATATTGTTTGAAATCCTCTTCACCAGCTACAACAAAATAATGACTCATTTCACCAAGACCGGACTGAAAATCAGCAGGTGATAATGTATTCTGGAAGTTTAAGTCGATATATATTTGATTGGGGGGATAGAAACCGCCTATCTGGTTCTTGTATTCACCAAAGTTTATGGATGTCTTACTGCCGATACAACTGTCTCCCTGGGCCAATAAAGTGGTGGGGAAAAAAATCCAATTCACACCGCGGTACATTATAGATGCGGTGAACGCAGTAATGTCTTGAGTGATACCGCCCCCAATGCCGATAAGCCTGTGGTTCTTTCGAAATCCGCTTTCTATCAGTTTGTTTATAATGGGTATAAGGCCCTCATAACTTTTCTGATTTTCATGGGCATCAATATCAATCAATACATTGTTATCAGGAATAGCAGCTGTTAACATTGGATAAAGATCTTTTATTTTATGGTCCATGATAATCACATCACCATCTTTAATTTCATTATCAAGTACGGATGAAGAATCTTCAATAAATTTTACTTCATAATCATGGATAATTGATTTGACCTTTAAATCATGCACTGGTGAATCCTCCATCTACAATGATATTCTGACCGGCAATATAGGTATTATGATCGCTGGCCAAATAAACAACTGTTTTGGCAATTTCTTCAACAGTGGCCAAGCGTTGCTGTGGAATGGTTTCCGTAATTTCTTTCATCCCATTTTCACCCAATATACTCCGCGTAAGTTGTGTATCTACAAAACCAGGGGAAATCGCATTAACCAATATGTTATACGGAGCAAGATCAAGAGCAACTGCCTTGGTAAATCCGATCAAACCCCATTTGGTCGTGGAATACGCTGCTCGTTTTGGCTTGGAGACCACACCAAAGATTGATGCGATATTTACGATTTTGCCTTGGCCCTTTTTTTTCATTATTTCTGAAACAGCCTTGGTGAGCAGGAATGGGCCTCGTAAGTTTACATGATTAATCCAATCCCAGTCATCTTCCTCAATTTTATCAATGGAATCAATTTTATTGACGCCAGCGTTGTTGATTAACACATCAATTTGGTCTAGCATAACAATATTACTTATACATGCTTTAACTGATTGATTTGAAGTAAAATCAAGGTGTAAATATTTTACTCTATCCTCTGATTGTGCATTTAATTTTTCAATTTCTTCAAGATGAGCACCTGTCGCTATTACCTGTGCATTGCAATTAAAAAATAGTTTTACAAGGGCAGCACCTATACCGCGAGTGCCACCAGAAACAATGACAGTTTTATTTGAAAAATCAATCTTCATTTTTCAGTATAAGCCATTACGGTACATGGTGTTCCATCTGCTTTTTCAATGCGTAATGGCGCAACTATAACTTTAGAAATCAAATCAAATACATCAAGTTTCATATCTTCTATTAATAAGATAGGTTCACCTTCTACAGGATTTAAAAATGCATGATGAGCTTTTCGACCTTCACTTCGATTGCTATAACTTGAGACTGAAATTAAATCCATGCCCACACAACGTAACTTGGAATATTTTCGATGGAAATATGGTGCTAGATCAGCCGATAAACCCGGCGGTGTAATTGTGTAGCGATCTGTTTTACGAAATACACCATAGCCTGTTTTTATTAAAATCAGATCTGCTTCGTAATTAATAGGTTTAGGAAATATATCAGGAACAATGATCTGACTATCATTAACGCTTCCTGATAAATCAATTAGTTCAACTTCGTTAAATTGCCAAAATTCAGCAGGGTAATCATCTATTGTTTTTCCATCTGGATTAAAATGATAAGGAAAGTCAATATGGGTCCCGCTATGATTGGGGAATACAAGATTCATCGTATTACAACTATCACCATGACTGATTTGTTTTTCCAATAAAAATTTGATTCCCTCACCATTTCCATAGAGCGGTGTGCTTTCTGATAATGGGTATGAAAGATAATTGATTATACAATTATTAGTCATGCCTGAACTAAAGGATAAAATACTCGTTCCTGAAAAATCAGGTCTACAATCAATATATCCTCCCTTTTCTTTTCTAATATAGCTATCACTCTCCCTTGAGGATCAATTACCATCGAATTTCCATATGTTTCAACACCATTCCCATCTATTCCAAATTGATTGGGAGCTAACACATAACAATAATTTTCTATTGCTCTGGCGCGTAGCAGTGGTTTCCAATGTAATTCGCCTGTTTTTTGACTAAATGAACTTGGAATAACAATCAGATCGACTTTTCCCTTAAAATAGTCCCGGTACAGTTCAGGAAATCGGAGATCAAAGCATATTGATAATCCGATCTTTTTATTTTTAATGCCACATAGGACTGGTTCTTTACCGTGCTCGTAGGTTTCAGATTCATCTATTTTCTGCCCCTCAATAACTGCTTTGAATAAATTTATTTTCCTATATTTCCCGATGATATTCCCGGAATCATCAATCATTACTGAAGTATTGTATATTTTTTTTCCACCCAATTTGCGTTCATATATACTTCCCGCTAAAATATGTACAGCATTCTTTTTTGCCATTTCCATAAATGGGATAATTGATTTTCCGGGAATTTCTTCCGCAATTTGGTGGTATAGTTCGCTGCCAGATAGTGGACCTCTGTAATTGAATACTTCCGGAAGAAGGATAAACTCTGCGCCTGCTTCAACGGCTTTCTGTACGAGACTACGGGCTCTAATAATATTAGTCGCCTTATCGGTTCCAGCGTTTAGCTGGATTAAGCCAACTTTCATAATTTATTTGCTGCTGTATTCATTATCGATAAAGCATGGTCAACTTCCTCTGACGTAACAAGTAGGTTGGGGCGCAGACGAATCGTTTTATCTCGCGTAGGATTGCATAACATATTATTGTCTATTAATATCTCAAAAAACTTGTCTCGCTGAGTACTCTTTTCGAAGTCAAAACCAAAGATCAAACCGCAATTCCTCACATTTATTATACCTGGGATATTGAGGATGCCCGCCTTCAACCTATCAGCCATTCCTATTACATTGTTCAAAACATATGAATCAGCATAGACCTGCATGAGATACTTACAGCGGATCATATCCATTATATCTGCATCCCAGGTGACTTCAAGGCGGATCGCTTTATTAAAAATGGTTGAATAATTTTCCTGTACTGCAATTCCAGATAGTTGGGTTTTTTTTCCAAAGACTAGAATATCCGGATCAATTGGTAGATGCTCATAGTACCATAATTTACCGGTCCCCCCGAACCCTATCTGTATTTCATCGAATATTAATGGGATATCGTATTGAGTTGCAAGTTGGCGTACTCCTATAAAAAACGAGTTGGGAAAATATTGATCTCCAAAAGTACATTGAATCGGTTCTATTAGAATTGCACAAACCTTAACGTCCTCAGCTAGTATTTTTTCTAATCTAGAGAGAACCTTTTTTACTCTGCCTTCATCATTAACGGCCACTCCATCTTCATATTTGATAACAGGATTATCCAGCGGTTCCCACTGTGAGCGGGGAAAACCTTTCAAACGCTGATTGACTGGTTCAAAGCGATCTGTATACATACCACCATATCCATTAATTCCATGAAAGCTACATTTGAAAGATATCACTCTCTTATGGTCTGTCCCTTTATAATCCATTGCTGTTTTTATGGCGGCTTCAATTGCCAATGCTCCAGTGCAGACATAATGGTAATGAGAGAATAAACCTTTCGAAGTGAACTTTCTAAATTTTCCGTCAAATTCTGCAGATTCATCAGATAATATCTCACAATTTGTAATTTTCTGATGAGCCACTCTTTGAATTTCATCCAGATAATTTTTTGTTTTAAATATTGGATGGTTATATCCTAATGTAAGGGTTGCATATTGCCCAAAGAAGTCTAAATATTCATCATTATTATCTTTATCAACTAAATAAGATCCATGACTTTTCTCAAAATCAATTTTGCGTTTAAATATAGAACTTCTATTCATAGCTTAAAATAATCATCAGTTTCAGAAGGATAATATTTTAAATTATTCTTGTCACTATATTTATCCTTTAAATAATCAATTTTTGATTCATCTGTAAAATTTCTAATTATACAATATCCTTGATCTTGGAATAAGTTAAATGACAATTGACTGTCATCATCATTACTGAAAGAATCTATGTTTACTTGTGTTTGCATAAATTATTTATACTCTCTTTCATCATAAACATGATCGACATCATAACGACTTACGGCCAATCGTATTGCCATTTTATTGCCAATTGCTGTAATTTTATGTTTTCGATTTCTTTCTATATATATAATCTCTCCTTCATTTATTTCTTTTTTTTCTCCTTCAACAAACCATTCCCATTTTCCTTCAATTATATACCACCATTCATCCCAATCATGATGATAATGCATTCTATTGCCTTCGCCTGGCAATTGAGCAATAAGAGTCGCGCTATTAGATGGAGAATTAATTACTGTATGCGACCAAGATTTTTTTCTACCATGCTTTTCAATTAATGAAACAATACTTACTTTTTCTTGATTAAATGAATCCTGATTATTAAAAGAGACTCCATCTCCATCTAATATTCTAGCTACATTTGCATCAAATATCTCTTCTTCAGGATCATAATAAGCTGGCTCTGATATTTTAATATTTTGAGATTTTGATATAGCTTCAGCTAAGATAAAATCTTCTTCATTATCAATATCAACAGTAGAAAAACCTTTTAAATCAAAAAACCCAATCTTGCCATCTCCTCCATGATATGCGGCTCCATGTTTATGAATATTTTGTTTAAAATTATCTGATTTCCATCCCATAATTCCACAAGCATAAGCTTTAACAGGCTCTAAAAGTTGCGAGGGGGGGGTTTGTTTCTTTTGTTCAAAATTAATTGGTTTATTTTTGAATATTGATTCAATTTTTATATCTGAAACAGAAATAAGAGTATCAAATTCTTGGTCTATCATTTTATTTATAAATTCATCAATTTCTTCAGATCTTAAAAAGGGAGATGTAGGCAGTAATTGAATAAGAATATCACAATCTACATTTTCCATAAAATCAAGTGCAAAATCATCGTTGGTGGCTATATCAGATGCCAATTCTTTATTTCTCTGGTAAAAGTGAATGTTATTATGATCAGCTATTTCCTTAAAAATCGGCGCTTCTGAATTGATGTATATATCATTGAGGTATTCCGATTTTAAAGCGGAATTAATAATGTACTGTATCAACGGCTTTTTGTTGATCAGTCGCAAGTTTTTGTTCTTAACCCTAGTGCTTCCCAATCTGGCTGGTATCATGGATACTATTTTCATATTACTTATACATTTTATTCCAGGCTGTTAAGTAATGATGACCATTCAGGCTTCCATTGAGTACTCGTTTTTATATAGTGCGACATAAAATTATCAATAGTCATTTTCCTGATAGTTTTATTCCACCAGTTGCTATCTCCAATACAAGCATTTACATTTTTAGCCATTTCATGTCCATTCTCATTAAGAATCCCAACATCAATAAGTTTATTTATTTCATCCTCAGCTTCAGGTTGGCAACGTATAAACTTTTTATTCCAGAATGAAAAAGCAGGCACACCCATCATTATACTCTCAACAAAACCACCTGAGGGCATATCCCAAATAGTTGCAGATGACTTTTCAAAATAAAGATATGCAGATCCTTTTTTATTAATATCCAGCAGTTTGATGCTCTTGCCACCAGCCTGCATCCATTTTTCAAGTATCCCATATTTTATCAGCAAATTCTCTGCTCTTGGAGCATAATTTTTAAGAATAATCTCAACATCCAAAGCCACTAAATTAGATATTATATCTTCAATATTTTCAGCCCAGAACTTTAATGTATCAACTTCATGGGAGCCAGCTGGAAAAATAGGAAAATTATAAACGTCTCCTGTTAATAGTAGTACAGGGGTTTTATCCTTAACCGTAATTTTTTTCTTACCTATTTCAGAGTAATGCGGGCTAGACATTGGTCTGGCTTTATTCGCCCATACTGGTAAGTGCGATTCTTTATGGTCCCACCCGCTAGTGATATAATAATCAGAACCTGCAATACTGACCTCTGCAATGTTTGGAACATTGGCGATATACCCTCCCCAAGCACTATGCTGCTGGCTCCATACTTGATAGCCTTGTTCAGTTGCTGCATAGTTATAATATATGCCCAAATCCGATGTACCAGTGTCCCCGGTTAAATAGTGTTTATTATTAAACTTTCTGATTTGTTTATTACTCCAAGTAATGTATTCATTGGCTTGTTCAAGCATACTTATTGGATAAATGTAAAAAAATAATTTTGAAATGTTTTCAATATAGTTTTTATAAGCTGATTCTATTTTTAGTTTTTTAAGAAGATTAAGAGTGCCTTCAATAAAATATTGTTTGGTTTGTTTGGTAAATTTTTTCCTAATGCAACTATCTGGCTCAACAACATTAGTATCTTGAGGCAAACTCTGTGGTAACTTGCAAAATTTTCCTCTTGGCCAGAAAAACCCATTGTCTAAAAAAAATGATTCATTATACCCCATTGCTAATACGGGGATCTGTCTACCATAAGAAGACAATTTATATGCAATTTCTTCGGATTTTGATTTAATGGCCTTGAATGGATCACTGACGAATGTTTTAATTTTATTGCTCTTTGGTATTGAATCTAACTTTTGATTGAACCCACCGTAGTTTGACCATCTGTTAAAATCCCAGTATTTATTAGGATAGAGAATATTTTTTTTTTCTATATACACTTTTTCAACATCATATAATATTTCATTGATTATAAATTGGTTAAATTCCCATGAATCTCTGGTAATATTGTATAGATCTTTTATTGAAGACGGTGGGTTAAATAAATGGGTGTTTATTAGCAGAATATCGGATGGTTCATATTTATCCAATAGTCTTAATACCCTTATCAATCTGTAGAAAAGTATATAACATATCATTGCAACGTTTGGTCGAATTAGTTTTTTCAGCGCTTCACGAGTTCCATCAATATATAATAAATTTAAATCAATCAGATAATCAGTTGTATTATCAGCAAATTTTGTTATGTAACTATTTATTATAAAATATTCATCTAAATCTATTGACCACGGAACACTTTTTATTAATGTTGGGAATAGATTAACATAATTATCTATATCAAGCTCTTTAGCAATTATATCATTTACTACTAATGTTGTTTTTTTACTGGACAATCTTTTTGAGGGCATTACTTAAAGAAGTCCCACTAATTTTTTTTATAGACATCTATCTGCTTCAAACAAAATTTTAGTTACCTCTAATGCATGTTGTCCATTAGCTACAATTTGTTTTTTATCTAAATGATTAACAAAGTAATTTAATTTTTCAGTTAGTGGCATTTTTTGTTCATAGTCTATTAATTCTACAGGGCCATCTATTTTTTCAGGAAGGCCATTTTCCATATCGAACTTTTTGGAATACAGTTTTAACGGTTTTCCTTCCGCTGAATCTTCAAATGTTATCATTGCTTCAGAACCAATAACCACCAAGCGATGCTCCTTAAACGGATGGAGCCAGCTGACAAAAATATGTCCTTCCACTCCATTTGGATATTTCAATTGCATAATTATTGAATCATGAATTCCTTTTTGAAGAAATGTGCTACCATTTACCTTTAAATCTTCGGGATAAGATTCCGTAAAATATTGAAAAATGGAAATATCATGAGGCGCCAAACTCCATAAAACGTTTTCTTGTGTCCTTGCTTGCCCAAAATTCAATCGATTGCTGTAGATATATTGCACTATTCCTATTTTACCTTCATGAATTAAACTTTTTATCAATTGAATGGCCGGATGAAAAAGAAGGATATGCCCGTCCATTAAGTTCACTTGATATTTTTTAGATAAACTAACTAAATGTTTTGCATCTCCAATATTCAAAGAGAGGGGTTTTTCTACAAGGACGTGTTTCTTAGCTCGGATAACTGTTGCGGCGATATCATAATGGGTTTCGGACGGAGTAGCCACCGTAAAACCAGCGAAATCTTTATTTTCCAATGCATCATCCAGATTTTGGTAAGTTTTAGCATCTGGGTACTGCGCGGAATAATAACCCAGCAATTCTTTATTTTGTTCAACGATACCACCCAAAGCACCAAGTTCGTACAATGTCCGTATATGGTTTTTACCCCAATAGCCGGCGCCGATAACGCACACCTTATGAGACAAAATGGAAGCTCTCCAGATTTTTCCGAATCAATTTCTGTTGGATAGTGGGACTAATAAATTGCATTACGCCTTAATCACTTTATCAATGGAATTGGAAAATTTTCCGCGGGTATCAATTATAATCGGCGACTCCTTTTCAATCAGTTCATAATTAAACTGATCATGATCTGTGGCCAGAATCACAAGATCAACCGATTGCAATGAATCTGAATCAATTTTTTTTGATTTTAATTCAAATTGGTGTTTTCTGGTATGAGGGATGGTTTTAAAAAATGGGTCGCTGTATTCTACATTGGCACCTTTATCAATCAAGCTATCCATTAATTCCAACGATGGCGACTCCCGAAGGTCATCCACATTTTTCTTGTAGGCCAAACCAAGGACGAGAATTTTACTTCCGTTGATGGCTTTTCCCACGGAATTCAACGCCTCTGCTACCTTTTGAAATACGTAATTGGGCATGGCCGCATTAATCTCCCCGGCCAACTCGATGAATCGGGTGTTCATACCAATCTCCTTGGCTTTCCAGGTGAGGTAAAAGGGGTCGATAGGTATGCAGTGGCCACCCAAACCAGGTCCGGGATAGTAGGGAGTAAAGCCGAATGGCTTGGTGGCGGCGGCGTTGATGACTTCGTAGATATCAATATCCATCTTATCTGCCATCATTTTGAGTTCATTCACCAGACCGATGTTTACTGCCCTGTGGACGTTTTCCAAAATTTTGGTCATTTCAGCCACACGAGGAGATGAAACAGGAACCGTTTGATCAACAATTTGATCGTAGAGGGCTTTAGTGAGTTTCAGACAATTTACCGTGACACCGCTGACGACCTTTGGAATTGTTTGGGTGGTAAAGTTTTTATTACCCGGGTCTTCCCGTTCGGGAGAATATCCTATAAAAAAATTTTTACCAATTGAAAACCCAGCATTTTCTATGACAGGGACGATTTCTTCTTCAGTTGTACCGGGGTAGGTAGTACTCTCTAGAATTAAAAGTTGGTTTTCTTTTAAATAAGGCTTTATGCTTTCAAGCGTTCCATGGATATAGCTTAAATCTGGTTCATTATGAATGCCAAGCGGTGTTGGGACACAAATGATCATTACATTCACTTCTGCTATTTTACTGAAGTCCATTGTGGCGATAAAATCATTAGTTGCCAGAGAAACAATACGAGCTTTTTCAATATGCTTAATGTATGATTTTCCACCATTGAGTAAATCCACTTTTTCTTTATCAATGTCGAAGCCGATGGTTTTAAATCTCTCTTCAGAATAACGGATTACAAGAGGAAGGCCAACATAACCTAGACCTATAACACCAACTATGGCATTTTTTCTATTAATGCTATTTAAGATTGTATTATCCAATTAATAAAAAGAGTTTAGTAACACCGTAAAACCAAAAATGAAAATAAGAAAAGTCATCGAGCGGTCAAAAAACAATTGAGATGTTTTTTCATAAACCGTGTTACCAATTTTCACAAAAATTAAAGCCGAAATCCCCATAAAAATTATATTTAAAAAAGAGAAAATATTCAACCTATACATAAACATTATAGATAATTGTACTATTCCGAAAACTAAATAACCTAATGCTATATTATATCTCTGTTCATTTTTATTAAAATAAATTGTTGTGGAAAGAAAAGTTAATACTCCTCCACCCATATTTGAAACACCATGAATGAGTCCCATCAAAAAGGAATAGAAACCAAATTGGCTTAATAAGCTATCTCTCATTGGAATTGGATTTATTTTTGAAATTCTTAGAAAACCACTAATCAATAATCCAATGCCAACAAATATTTTCACATCCATATTTAAATAATCATTAAATATAATAATAAGCCCTGTTAATACCCCAAATGTTGAGTATCCAATCATTTTTTTTTGAATACTTGTGGGTTTTGTCTTTGATTTTAACACTTGGCCTAAGCTAATCAAAATCGAAGAAGGGAGCAGAATGGAGAGAGCCTCATTAAATGGGATTTTCATAAAAAGTAATATGGGTGTACCAAAAACCAAAAGTCCTACGCCATAAATTGATTGAATGAATGAAAGTAAAGCCACGATAAATAATAAACTAATTTGATAATCCATTTATTTTAGCGTGTTGATTTAGAGTTCTTTCTGTGTTTGAGATAAAAAAATAATATTGAGAATGAAAAAAACATCAAAATATATATAGTGTTTATGAGCATTAGCTTGGCCGAATACTTACCAAAAAAGACCGGGTTTTTAGATTCATACCCTAGATAAAAAGGCAGTCCAACAAGAAACAAAAGGCTGACGATGCCTGATACGCGATGGTCCAGAATAATATCCTTGGTTTTTTTCTTTATGAAATGTTTTATACGTCGCAGTTTTTTCCGCTCTTCCATGTCGTTGTTATCTAGATAAGAACGAACAAAACCTAATATTATGCCCAATCCAAGACCCAAGACTGTTGCAAACAAGACACTTAATTTTAAATTTTTATTGGATGGCCCCAATGCAATTTGAGGTTTGTCTAACACCTGAACAATAGAGGCTTCCTGGACTTCTTCTATCTTTGCTAGCTCAAATTGTTGTTTTAGGGTTAAATAAATACCCTTTTGAATTTCAACATCTCTTGCAAGGCGTCCCTGTTCAAGCTGCAAAGCAGGAGATGAAATTTGGCGGTTTCTTTCATTGAATTCTTTTAATCTTGTTTCAGAAGATTGTAGATCATTTTCCACCGAAGCTATACGACTACCAATAAATGTTGTTTTTTCGCTGACTGTTTGACTTTTGTAAAAACGATTTAGATCTTCTAATTCAGCTAAAGTAACTTCGGCTAATTGTTTGGCAAAGAGAGGATCACTTGCGGTGACTCTGATTATGCTAAATGAACCAGAAGGATCTTGTGTAAACTCCAACATACCTCTAAGAGAACCCAAGGCGGAAGTAACCAACGTATCACGACCTACTATTGGCGACTCATCCCCGTGGGTCAAAATCGCTAAAAGAGATAATTTTTTTCCAAATTCTTTTGCATAAAACTTTTTATCAAGAATTTTTTCAGCAAAAGTTCTGCTACGTAATAATTCTGGAAATAGCGATGGACTGGATAAATCTGCCTGGACACCGGAAGGTATATTAACACCAAATTGAGATGCCAACCCGGCGAGGCCGCCTAAATTTCCCCCGCCACCGCCACTATTGGAAGGTAGAAGTACTGTGGCCCAACTAACATATTTGGGGGTCTGAATGAATTGGACATATGTAAAGGTAAGAAAAACAAAAATAAATGCGGTTAAAATGATGACCTTGAGCTGTTCTGCCATGGTAAGGAGGATGTCGGATAACGATATCGTATCTTCCTCGAAGATACTCGGTGACGAGTAGATTGATGATTGAGCTGATGATTGGGGACGGTTAGTAGGCGGTATGATGTTGTTTAGGGTGGCGACAATGTGGTGAGGAACCTGATTGCGGGCTTTCCAATTGGAAACCGCCTGGGGAGTGGTATTTAAGGTTCTGGCAATCTCCGCCAATGATGTAACACCGCGGGAAGACATCAATTGCTCTAATTCACTGAAGTTCATTTGAGTTGCGTTGAGAGGACTAATATGGTAACCAACGATGACAGTAATGAAAGAGTGGTATTGGCAAATTCAGTTGGGTCAAATGGCTCTGAAGGTGGTTTTTCATTTACAATGATGGTAGCGCCATCTTCAATTTTAGGAGTTGAGTACCATTTATTCGGGCTCACCACTCCATTGGCATAGATCACCATAATTTTTTTATTGTTTCCTTGCTCCGCTACGCCCCCTGCCCCATCAATATAATACTTTAACCCTTTCCCTTTTCGAAATTCTATAAGACCGGGGTTGTACACCTGGCCGGAGACATTAACCGTGCCAGGGCTTTCTTTAACCACAATACTATCGCCAGGCATAAGTGCGATACTTTCATTTTTCCACGCTACGCGCACTCTAGTGTCTCTAGCGTCTGGTAACAATGCTAACTGGGCTGCCGTTACTTCAAAGTATTTTTTATCTCTATAAATGGAAATACCGTTCTTCAGCGCTTTAGAAGTTAAATTTCCTGCACGGTTTATTATAGATTGGAGTGTTTCGTCATCTGAAATTAACGGGTATGCGCCTGGGATATTTACTTCTCCATTGATATAAATATTTTCTTTCTCAAAATAATTTAAGTTGGCATGGATGACGACTCTGTCCAAGTTTTGAAGTGGAATATCTTTTTCCCCATTCCCATTATAAATATCGAACAAATTCACTTTGATTACTTTTTCATAACGTGACTCCGGATCTCTGCGAATGATTTCTGCCTGATCTTGATAAACAGATTTCCAAAATGTAGAATCCTCAAATCCACCACCAAGGGCAAGCAATGATTTGAACGTCATACCTCTATAATAATGATATGCGCCAGGAACCTTCACCTGGCCTATAATTTCCACCAACTGGTTTTCTGCAAATAAATGGCGGACGACAATACGATCCACATTGTCAGCTGGAATCAACTTTGTGCTTTCAAAATCCACATAATGGGCTTCGTAGGATACACCATCGGTTCTTTCAGATATTGATTTCAACTTATGAATGCCCACTTTATTAGAAGCATTATTCTTTTGCCCACCAGCATGTTCGATCAGATCATACACCGATTCCCCAGGTATAGACTCATAAATCCCGGGATTCACAACGGCGCTGTCTATTTCTACCACCGATGATCGAGGCAGGACAACCACGATATCCTGATCTCTTAATTGAATATTCGACGAAACTTCACCATTGATGAAATAATTATAAAGATCAATGGTTTCTTTGGTTAATCCATCGCGCTTTACCTTTATTTTACGCAATGATCCTGTTGTATCAACACCTGCGGCTTGAATGAGGCCAGTTATTACTGTGGAAAAGGGATGAATAGGGTACACACCGGGATATTTTACCTGTCCCACAAAATTAACATTAATAGATCTCAACTCGCCCAGAGATACATCCATAAATGTTGTGGCTTTTTTCCCTTTCAATGTAGAATATATTCGGCCATATTGAACTTTCAAGTATTGTCGGGCATCGTTTATTGATTTTCCCGTTAAATTTAGGAGGCCAACTTTTTCATCATAAATCTTTCCATCTCGAGAGATAGTATATGTTTCACGAAGCTGAGTTTCACCCCAAAGGGAAATAATCAATTCGTCACCGGGACCTAATAAATAATTGGCAGGAGTAGGCAGGTTTTCCCAAAATGCAACAGTATCGCGCCGTATAAAGAAATCATAACCAAAATGCTTTAAACCCACCTTTTCAAATTCTTGAGCACTTCCTATCGGCTGATATGGCGCAATCTGGGCTTGGCGAGGAAATCCTGATTTTGAATCAACTGCCGCATCTGGGAGAGCTAACCGCTTCTGATTATCCTGAAGTTTCTCATATTCACCCTTAAGCTTTTGCAATTCCTGAACAGACTGTCCATACCCCAATGCAATTGCATTCACTAAGAGGAAATACACAATTTGTTTATATTTGTTTATCATACTTTTTATCTCAAAATGAAGAAAATAAGACTATTTGTAACAAAATTATATCTACTTCTATGGCTCCGCCCTGTCAGTCCCATTTTTGGAACTCAACAAAGCATAATTTAGAAGCCAATATGTATGCCACCTATCGAGTACGCTATCATGGATGGTTATTTTTTGCTTCGTTCAGAAAATATTAAAATAACGACGAACTTGAACAGCGAAAATACATTTTATTTCGAATTTAACGACGAAATCTGAATCACTTTTCCGCATCTTTTTATTATCATAAATATTCTCAGATGAAAGCTTAAGATACACAAATGCATATAAACAACTCTATTTTTATAAATTTATTGTGAATAGATTTGGACAAATAGGATTGAGAAGATTTGCTAAAATTATTTTTTAACCATTAATAATCACTGGTTATATATTTCAATTATAGGTGGAACTTAATTCTTCGTAATTTTGTTTAGGTGTTTTATTGGGTCTATATCATCATTTAGATTTGGAAGAATTTATTAACTATGAGCTCTCTTTAATTCTCAATTAGATCCTATGTAAAGAGAGACCAGAATAAGGATAACATGAAAATACTTGTAACTGGCGGATGTGGATTTATTGGAAGCAATTTTGTGCTTCAGCAAATCAATACGACCAAGAATTCAATACTTAATATTGATAAACTCACTTATGCAGGGAATCTGAATAATCTTTCTAAGATTTTAAAAGATCCTCGTTATCAATTTGTAAAGGGGGATATCTGTGACGCTGAACTCGTTTATAGTACTATTTCTGACTTTCAACCCAATGCTATCATTCATTTCGCTGCCGAATCTCATGTTGACCGGTCGATTGATAGGCCCATGGAGTTTGTAAATACTAATATCCTTGGTACGGCAACATTGCTCAATGCTTCAAGGAACTACATTGATCCTAAAAACCGAAAGTCGGAAGTTTCTAACTTTCGATTTCTTCATGTTAGTACGGATGAAGTGTTTGGCTCATTAGGAAAGGGTGGATTCTTTAACGAAACTACTCCTTATGATCCAAGCTCACCCTATTCAGCGTCAAAAGCAGGATCGGATCACCTTGTCCGGGCCTGGCATCGAACTTACAATTTTCCTGCGCTTATCACCAATTGCTCCAATAATTGTGGCCCATACCAATTCCCTGAAAAGCTAATTCCACTTACGATTTCCAATTGTATGGATGAAAAACCGCTACCTGTTTACGGCGAAGGACTCAATGTAAGAGACTGGTTATATGTGGCTGATCATTGCGATGCCATATATACAGTACTCCAAAATGGAGTTGTTGGCGAGACTTATAACATTGGTGGTAATAATGAGATCAAGAATATTGATATTGTTATTACAATTTGCACAATCCTAGATGAACTTAAACCAAGAATAAATGGTAATTCATATACAGATTTGATCACTTATGTTGCGGATCGTCCGGGGCATGATTATAGATATGCCATTGATGCGACTAAAATAAAAAATGAAATGAATTGGGAACCAAAGGAAACTTTCGAAACGGCTATTCGAAAAACAATCAAATGGTATCTAGAGAATGAGGATTGGTGGAGGAAAATCCAAAAAGGTACATATAATCAGGAACGATTGGGAATGGGGGATTAAAAAGACAGAAATCAGAGGGTAGAATTATTTACTCTAATTTATATTGGATTAGATATTGATTATATTGATAATAAAAAAGCATTAATTTGGATTTAGGAAACAAAAGAAATTTTGACTATGATTGTTAGCTTCATAAATTCAAAGATATTTAAAAACTGACTACTTAATTCTGAGGACTTCTCTAATGAAAGGCATCATCCTAGCTGGGGGCAGCGGCACAAGACTATATCCCGTCACTAAAGTAGTGAGTAAGCAACTATTGCCCATCTACGATAAACCCATGGTGTATTATCCGCTCTCCACCCTTATGCTGACGGGTATTAGGGATATCTTAATCATATCCACGCCAGATGATACACCAAAGTATGAATCTCTTTTGGGTAATGGATCGCAATTGGGTATGAAACTATCTTACAAAGTCCAGCTTTCTCCCGATGGATTGGCACAAGCTTTTATACTTGGGGAAGAATTTATCGGGAATGATGATGTTTGCCTTATCCTTGGAGATAATGTATTCTATGGCAGTAGACTTCCTGAGCAACTGCAGGAAAGTTCACAAGAAGTGGGTTCTAGTAATAATGCAGTAGTGTTTGGATATTATGTGAATGATCCTAAACGCTATGGCGTGGTAGAATTTGATTCTAATGGAAAAGCCATTTCTATCGAAGAAAAACCAACTTTACCTAAAAGTAATTATGCTATATCCGGATTATACTTTTATCCCAATGATGTAGTCAATGTTGCTAAAAACCAAAACTTGTCTTCGCGGGGTGAATTAGAAATCACTGATGTAAATAAAACTTATTTAGAGCAAGGCCGACTTAAAGTTGAGCAAATGGGCCGTGGCTACGCATGGCTCGACACAGGAACCCACGATTCATTGATGGAAGCATCCCAATTTGTGCAAACAATAGAAAAACGACAGGGAATGAAAATATCCTGTATTGAAGAAATCGCTTATCGAATGAGATATATCGATAAAGATCAACTGAGACGATTAGGTGATGAACTGGCTGACAATCAGTATGGGCGATATTTACTAAAAATTGTAGAACAGGAATAGCATTGCATAAATTGGTTTTACTTCGCCATGGTGAAAGTCAATGGAATTTAGAGAATCGATTCACCGGCTGGACAGATGTCGATCTTTCCGAAAAAGGAATTAAGGAAGCTACCTCATCCGGTGAAATCCTAAAAAAAAGTGGCTTCAATTTCGATCTGGTTTATTCATCTGTGCTTCTTCGAGCCAACATTACCATGGATATTTGCCTCGAAGTAATGGGCATTAGTAACATCCCCATCGAATATAACTGGCGGCTCAACGAACGGCATTACGGCGCCCTACAAGGACTGAACAAAGCTGAGACCGCCCTAAAATATGGTGATGAACAGGTCTTAACCTGGCGCCGCAGTTATAATACGCCACCACCCCCTTTAAAATTTGATGATAAGCGACACCCTCGCTTCGATAATCGCTACAGGGATTTAAATAAAAATGAATTACCAGCGTCAGAATCTTTAAAAGATACCGTGGATCGTTTTCTCCCTTACTGGCATGAGACAATTGCGTCATCTATTCGATCCGGGCAGAAAGTTTTAATTGTTGCCCATGGGAATTCTCTCCGTGCCTTGGTGAAATATCTCGACAATATTTCTGATGAGAAAATTATTGGGTTGAATATTCCAACCGGTGTCCCCCTCGTTTATGAATTGGATGATCAATTAAGTCCGATAAAACACTATTATTTGGGAGATCAGAAGACTATTGCTAAACAAGTGGCAACTGTTGTAGCACAGGGAAGATCGCGATAAAAAATTTATTTCAAATTAATCTTTAGAATCTCTCAAACTCATAAAAAAGGAATTATACTTTAGCGAGATTTGAGGAACTCTATAATTTCCCCCTGGATTTTTGTACGTGCTTCTCGAAATGTATCCATTTGGTTTGTATCAAAATTCCACCCTCTAAATGGATCATCAATACTCCAGTGGATGCGCTCTACATTTAAAGGGAACGTAGGGCAGGCCAGGTTGGCATTATCACATACAGTAATTAGAATATCAATTCCATAGTCCAAATAATCATCTACATGGTCTGAAGTGTGATCTGAAATATCAATTCCAATTTCTTCCATGACCGCGATACTCATGGGATGGACTAGACTGGGGTGAGACCCTGCACTGAATACCTCGAACTGGTCACCGGCTAATTCTCGAAGTAAACCATGGGCAATCTGTGATCGACAGGCATTACCTGTACAGATAAATAATACTTTTTTCTTTATTGACATAGACAAATTTATGAAGTGGAATTATTGAATGGAATTTCTGTTTTGTATTCTTGTGCTATCATAAATTTTCCCTATGGGTATTGAAAAGAAAGAGCCTTTATTCATCAATCCGCTGGAAGCCGTACGAGGATTATCCATTAATGATTTGAATAAATACCTGCCGGCATTACATAAAGCGGCAGATCTATCTATGACTGCTGAGCAAATGAAAGATGGTATTTTTTTAGGGCTAGCCTCAGATGGGTTAAAACAAATTCCAGATAATACCATTGATTTGATCATTGCTAATCCACCTGAATCTCCGTGGCGTAGTCTAGATCAACGTGGAAAGCCCATGACAATCCAAGAATATTTTCAATGGAACGAAAATTGGCTCGATGAGAGTTCTAGAGTATTGAAACCCACCGGTGCAATTTATCTTATATGTGGGTGGCGTTATTCTGGTATGTATCATTCTTTGCTGAGCAATAGTTTTCAGATCCAAACTCGGATTACCTGGCGGAATGTCACTTCAAAAAACCAGCCTAAACCTGTGACTTGGATAAATCGAACTTCTGATATCTGGTACGCCACTAAAACGAATGAATTTATGTTTAATCAGCAAGCTGTTACTGATCAAGAAAAGGCCATTAATCCCATTGAGACTACTGAAATGGGAATAACCAATCTATGGAGTGATATTATGGATATCCAGGTTGGTACAACAATAAAAATGGAAGGGGATAAGCCCGAACAGTTGATTCAGCGTATTTTAACCGCATCTAGTTTTAAATTGAACTGGGTTTTGGATCCATTTGTTCGAAGTGGCGGTGTTGGCGTGATTGCAAAAAAATTGGGTCGTCGCTTCATTGGATTTGAATC
>Ga0315338_1000486_pt1 | contig 88756 bp, 86 predicted proteins | sample ASW8metaG_FD_204518 | JGI IMG/M metagenome (GOLD analysis project Ga0315338, IMG submission 204518) | Ammonia-oxidizing marine archaeal communities from Monterey Bay, California, United States - ASW #8 | ecosystem: Environmental > Aquatic > Marine > Coastal | place: USA: California | collected...
GCAGCCTGTCTTCGCACCACTCGGATGGGATTGGCAACTCACTGTTGGTGTGATGACATCCTTCGCAGCGCGGGAGGTATTCGTATCCACCATGGCGGTCCTGGTCGCGGGCGGCGATACGGACGACCCCGACATTCTGGACCGCATCACGCACGCCAAGCGTGATGACGGCAAGCCGATGCTGAGCACCGCGCCGGCGGCGAGCCTCCTGGTCTTCTTCGTGCTCGCCATGCAGTGCTTGCCGACGCTCGCTGTCACCGCCCGCGAAGCCGGCGGGTGGAAGTGGGCCCTGCTTCAATTCGGATGGATGACGGCGATCGCCTGGATTGCAGCGTGGATCGCCTATCGAGGCGTGACCGCGGCGGGGTGGGCCTGATGCCGTGGGACTCGTGGCAATTCTGGATTGTCAGCATCGTCGCGATCGCAGCGGCCTGCACGCTGCTGCGACCATTTCGAATCATCCCATTTCGACGAAATCGAACGCAACGTACTTCAACACGTACCCATTTGACCCATGAGGGTCGACATGTGGGGCGATCTCGGCGATCCTCCAAGCCATGATCAAGCATGACGCCACCATCGCCATCGTTGGGGCGGGTGCCATGGGCACCGCCATCGCCCGTGGCGCCAACGCTGCCGGTCGCCGCATCACTGCAGTGGCCAGCCGCCATCCCAGCCAGACCCGACCACTGGCCGACGAATTCGGTGCGGTCCTTGTTGATACCGCCGCCGACGCGGCCCAGCACGCCGATGTCCTGATCCTGTGCGTACCGGATGATGCCATCGGCCCTGTTGCGACTTCCCTTCAAGACGTCGCCAACAAACTCGTGGTGCACACCGCCGGTGCCAAAGGGCTCGAAGTGCTCCAGGCCGCGGCCGACCAGGGCGCCCACACCGGCTCGCTGCATCCGGTCATGGTGGTAGCAACGGGTGGTCGTGGACACATCGCACTGTGCGGCGCGACGGCAGCAGTGGACGGCGGCACTGTTGCCTGCCGATGGCTCATGGAGTTTGCACGCGATCTTCACATGGAACCGGTCAGGATCCCGGCAGAGCACCGCGCCCTGTACCACCTCTCCGCAGCCATGGTCGGTGGGCTGATGACCGGCCTGCTTGCCTCGGCCGTCGATCTCTGGGCAGTCCTTGGACTGGACCGGGAGATCGGCGCCGCCGCCATGGGCCGCATGGTGCAGGAGGCGGGACGCAATCTCGAACGACTCGGAGTTCCCGAAGCGGTCATGGGCCCGGCTGTCCGCGGTGATGCCGGAACGATCGAGCAGCATCTGCGGGTACTCGCGGCCGAAGCTCCGCAACTCGTCCCGCTCTACCGCGTCCTAGTCGAGCGATGCCTGCCATACGCGCAGGAGCGTGGCGTCCTATCCGATGCGCAGATTCAGGCCGTCATGGATGTGTTGGAGCCGCGGGATTCAGGAGCCGGAAGTCCGGCGTCAACTGCTTCAGCCTCGGACACCTGACTGTTTCCGCATCGCGATGGTCGCATCATGACCATCCAGGTAGTCCTGCCGGCACGCGACCAACGGTGTCCGCTCCAGCGCCCAGGCGCACCAGGCAGGAAGATGAAACCGATGGGCCGGGCCGAGATCTCGTCCATGCCAACGGGCGTGTAGACGATCTGAGAGGAAGTTGAATACCAGCCCGATGTCGCAGGCATGCCACGCTGCGTCAAGCACCGCTTCGGCAAGGGTCGTGTCCATTGTGTTGATGGTGCCGGAGACCAGCACCCAGTCGAAGCGATCTGAACTGGTCCAATCGTCAGACAGATCGTCTTGCTGAAATGTTGCCCACGCAGGCGTCGTGAACTGCGCGGCCGCTATCTGTTCCGCCAGCGCATCGACCCCTACGTACTGGAGTGGATGCTCATCACGCGCTTTCAGCCATCTGGCGAGCGCACCGTCGCCGCACCCTAGATCGAGAATACTCGCGCCACCGAAACCGCCTGCCAACGCATGCATCACGCCGAATCGAAGTGACTGGGTTTGAGGCGATCCCCACAATGTGGCCGCAAATCCTGGCCCGTGCTCGGCGACAGCGGCTTGATAGGCCTCGAGGTGCGCCGGGTCCGGCACCTACAGGCCCATGTGCTTGCTGAAGGCCGACAGCACCTTGTCGGGACCGACGTAGGTGCCCTTCTCATAACTGCTCTGGACCATTTCATCCTGACCATCGAGCCAGACCAAGTTGGGTATCCCGCGCGCCCCGTACTTCTTCTTCAGCCCGCTGGTGTCACGTCGTTCGAATGGAACGGCGGGGAATGGCATCTTGTAGTCTTTGAGATACTGGGCCAATTGATCCTTGGAACGGTCGCTGCTGACGACAACAACCATGAAGTCATGTTTGCCCGCGTTCTTGTTGAAGAACTCAACGAGTTTCGGTGTGAATCTCCGGCATGGCCCACACCACTTCGCCGTGAAATACAGCAGTACATCGGGCTGGTCAGCAAGAATCGACGAGGGCATCTGCTGGCCCTGCATATCAACTAACGTCGGGCCGATCATGTCGATCAATGCGGCGTGATAGTCACCGTGCGCCGGCAGTTCGTCGGATGGACGATTGAAGGCCGCCTCGGCGCACGTGCTCAATGCAAACGTGCCCGGCTCAAAGGTCTTCGTGTGCGCCTCGCGCAGGGTCATGGCGACCGTCCCAGCCACTGACTGCTCCTCGATCGCGTGCGGCAGCGCAATCGATCCAACCGATTTCCAGTCCGAATACTTGCGCTCCACCGTGATCAGTCTGCCGGACTCACTTGGTCGGGCAAATTCGAATCGGCTCAACAGGCCGGATTCGACGTCAAAGTAGGCGTACCACGAGCGGCCCTTGAGGGGCACCAGAATGAGCCGCCAGTGTGGCCGACCGAGCAACTCCACCTGATTGGATACCGCCGAGATCCGCACGTATCGATCCAGATGCAACCACGCGGTGGGATCATGCTCCATTTGAAGTTGCACCCCCACAATCTCCGGGGCTGGGAAGCACTCGCCCGCTGCGTCCTCAAGCCAGGTCTTGATTCCATTGGATCCCTGCCCCTCATGCCACGCAGAGTCCCTCATGGTCATGTCGAGCAGGAACGCGCCGCCCGGTCTGGCCCGCACCTGCGTGGCTCCAGTGTCATCGCCGATCGCCCAGGTGTACCGACGCTCCAAACCCCGCATTGCCTCATAGGCTGCCTGCCCGCCCGTCGCCGCGATGAATGCATTGATGACCGTCGAAACCGGTGGCATGACTGGCTTGTCGGGCGGCGGTGGTTGGGGCGCCGTTGGGGTCCCACTCGGCCGAGCCGATGGGGCAGCCGTGCCGATCTGAGCCATCACCGGCCAGGTCAGCGAGAGAAGACAGCACATCGAGAACACATAACGCAGCATAAGAGCGGATTCCTTCTGTGAGCAAGCAGTCTAGCCTGTCCATGACTCCCCGGGCCGAAACAGTAAGGCAAGCCACCGGCCGAGCGATGCGTGCACCAGAACCGCTCGATGCCAAGACCAGGAACTGATGGCGGCGGTCGCTGCAGTGAGCGGGCGCCGCGCGTGTTGCAGCGGCCACCATGTCCCACTCGCCCACGCCAATCTCAATGGCGAGATCGCTCAGTCCCATTCCCACCCTGCCGCTCAACCTTCTCCGGGCACATTGACTCTGGGCGCATACCCTTGGCGAGCATGCCGGATCGAGTCCGCCGAGTAGGTCAACACCGCCGCCCAGATGAAGGCAAACGCGATGGCCCGTTCCGTCCCGAAGGCCTCACCAAACAAGAGTACCGCCATCAGCAATTGCCCCGTCGGCGCAATGTACTGAAGCAGCCCGACAGTGGCGAGTCGAAGCCGCTTGGTACACCCTGCAAAGAGCACGAGCGGAACGATGGTGATAACGCCGCCAAGGAGCAGTAAGAGCGATACCCACCACGGCCCAGCCAGCATGGCATTGCCATGTGCGGCGTGGTCCATGTACAGCAGCACCACCATGAATGGAAAGAGCAGCAGCATTTCAACGGCAAGACCCGGCGCCGCGGCCGCCGGTACCAGTTTGCGAGTAAAGCCATACAGACCAAACGATCCGGCGAGCGTCAACGAAATCCAGGGCACGCCGCCGAGCCGCCACGCGAGCACTCCAACTCCCACCGCGGCCAGTACCACGGCGACCCACTGCGCCGCACGCATCCGCTCACCGAGAAAAATCATTCCGAGCGCGACCGAGAACAACGGGTTGATGTAGTACCCGAGGCTCGCCTCGCTCAGCCGGTTGTCCACCACAGCCCAGACGAAAACGACCCAATTGATCGCAATCAGCACCGCCGACACGGCCAGCACACCCAGCACCCTCGAATCTCGCAGGGCCGCCCACCACTCCGGCAACCGCCGGCTCGCCCAAAGCAGAATCCAGAGCGCCGGCAGGCCCGAGATCACACGCCACGCAAGAAGTTCACCAATCGGGACCTCGTCAATGGCGCGGTAGTACAGCGGCGTGACGGTGGCCCACCATCCAAAGCCACCAATTGCCATGACAACGCCGGCGGTGGCTCGACTGTGCGGATTGGTGCGATGCACTTCCAAGGTCGGGAAGAGTATCGTGCGATCAATGTCATCGCCCCTTCCACCGGAATTTAGCCTGACCGAAGCCGCCACCGGCCTCGGATCCGTCTGTAATGAGATTCTTCGGAGCGTGCCGGAATGGTTCGGGATCGAGGAGTCCATTGTCGAGTACGTCGAAGCAATCGAAAAAATGTCGACTATTCTGGCGATGCATGGCGATCAGGCCATCGGGTTCATGACATTGGAACGGCATGCTCCAAAATCTGGGGAGTTACATGTGCTGGCGATTCGCCCGGAGTGGCACCGCCGAGGTGTCGGAGCGGCGCTGCTGGCGGCCACCGAATCCTACGCCCAGAGCGTCGGCGTGCGGTACCTTCAGGTCAAGACACTGTCCTCGCGGCGCGAATGCGAGCACTATGCAAAGACCAGGCTGTGGTATGAGGCCATGGGATTCGAGGTGCTGACCGAGTTCCCTACGCTCTGGGGTGAAGATCTTCCCTGCCTGCAACTGATCAAGGTGTTGTAGTCGGTTCCACGCGGCCGGGCTCGCGCAGCCCCGCGCCCGCCCGCTCGGTCAACGCATCCCCAAGATCAACACGCGCCGACTCGACCACTGCCAACAACCGCTGCAGAACTTCCGGATGCTCATCCTTGACATCAACCGACTCGGACGGATCTGTCTCGAGATCAAAGAGCGCCAAGGACTGCGGCACCGCATAGCGATACCGCGTAGGGATTCCACCGGTACCACCGGGCCGCCCTTCCAAAGACCGATAGCCGTGCGGCACATGCAACTTCCAGCGACCTGACCGGATTGCTTGGAGCTCATTGGTGCGGTAGTAGTACAGCGCCGGCTGCGTCAATGCGGGCTGTGCGCCTTCCAGAATCGCGGTCGCGTCCACGCCATCGATCGCCTGTGTTGGCAGGTCGACATCCAAGGCCCGCGCCACAGTCGGAAACAGATCTACGCTGCGCCACGGCGTAGCATTGACCGCCCCTGCCGGGACCTGAGACGGCCACCGCACCACGCACGGCACTCGCACACCGCCCTCAAATGTCGTCCCCTTGCCTTCCCGCAGTCCGCCGGTGCCGCCTGCATGATCTCCGTACGAAACCCAGGGGCCGTTGTCGCTCGCGAAGATCACCATCGTATTGTTGGTCACCTTGGCGACATCGAGCGCCCCGAGAATCTCGCCGACACTCCAGTCCAGTTCATGCATCACATCGCCATACATACCCTGGGCGCTCGTGCCGGCAAACCGAGGGTCGCGCGCCAGTGGCACGTGCGGCTGCGGGTGCGGGACGTAGAGCAGGAATGGTTCGTCGGCGTGACGCTCGATGAAGTCGACGGCATGCTCGGTGATCCGGCGGGTCAGCGTGCCTTGCTGTTGGAGCGTCGTGATCTCCTCGATGGTGGTCTCGCCTTCGATCAAGGGCAGCGGTGGCCACGCCTTGGGAGACTCGGGATGTCCAGGCCACATGTCATTGGAATAGGGAATGCCAAAGTATTCATCAAACCCATGCCGCGTCGGAAGAAATTGGGGTTGATACCCCAAGTGCCATTTGCCAAAAATGCCGGTTCTGTACCCGCGCGATCTAGCGAGTTCGGCCAGCGTCGTTTCGTCGTCGTGAATGCCATGCGTATTGCTCGGCCCGAGCGCGCCGTGAATACCCAATCGGTTGGGATAGCAGCCCGTCAACAACGCCGCCCGCGAAGCCGAGCACACCGGTTGGGCCACCGAAAAGTGTGTGAAGCGACTTCCTTCCCGCTCCATCCGAGCCAGATTCGGCATTTCCCATCCCGTCGCCCCCTGCGAGGGCAGATCACCCCACCCCATGTCGTCTACGAAGATGATGACGATGTTCGGCGGTGACGTCTCAGCTTCAGCAGCGCCGCCAAACAACGCCGCGGTGAGAAGAAAGCAGTGCATCATGCGAGCAGCGTACCAGCGAAAGATCTCAGGCCTCTGTGGACGATTCGGTCAGCCGCCTGGCCATCCGCTCAATCGGGCGGGCTGAATGACAGTCGCGCTTGATCGATGTCGGGATACAAACCCAAGACGCGATCGAGCCGCATCAGCACTAGGACCTGCATCGGAACACCGGACACGCCGCACAGCTTGACCTCCCCGCCCTGCTTGGCGGCCCGCGTGTGCACGCGGATCAAGGCACCGAGACCAATGCTCGAGATGTGGGTCAATTTCGAACAGTCGATGATGAGTCTGGTGAGGCCGCTTTCCGCCATCGCCTCGATCTGGCGGACGAACTCGGTCGCATTGGTTGCGTCCAGCCCGCCGTCGGCAGAAAGCACCATGATGTCGCCGTCGATCTCTCGGGGGATGAACTCCATCAGAAGGTCTCTCCGGCTCGTTTTTCGGCGGCATCGAGGACGTGCTGGCACTCGGCAAGGCGAACCTGCACCGACGGAGCCGCGACCGCCGCATTGACTTCTCCGGCGATCTTGTGGGCAGCCGCCGTGACATGATGACGACCAGCGTGCACAGCAGCGTCCGACTCAAGCAGCACCCGCATGGCATCGGGGCAACCACTGCGAATCGCCTCATCGAGGGCGGGCCACCGAGCGGACGTGATACCGAGGGAGGCCCCTGCTGCGAGGAGTTGCTTCATGACGTCCGCGTGGCAATGCCGCGCTGCCTCCTGCATGGGCGACCGGCCACCGGGGGGGGCGGCGTTCGGGTCTGCTTGGTGGTCGAGCAGAAGGGTGACGCAGGGGGTACACCCGTTGCGGGCTGCTGCCATCAGGGCAGTCCATCCATGAACCGTCGCGCGATCGACCTGGCTGCCCGCTTCGAGCAGGAGCCGGAGACATGCAGCGTGACCGCGAAGCGCGGCAAAGTACACGCCGTCGTGACCGGCGTGATCCGTTGCGAGGAGATCCGGATCGTGGCGAAGAAGTTCACCCAACACCGAAGCCGCCCCCCACCAAGCGGCTGCCATTAACGGCGTGATGCCGCCGCTGGTCTCGGCGTGTGGATTGGCGCCGTAGTCAATCAACAATCGGGCGACGGAAGGGCACGCCCCCTGGCATGCTGCCAGCAGCGGTGTCACACCACCGGTGCCCCGACGAAGATTGACCGACGCGCCACGGCTGATGAGCAGCCGCGCGATCTGAATGTGGCACCCAAGCGCCGCATTCCAGAGCGGTGGTCGCGTCCCTACGGGGCCGTTCGGCGACGCGCCTGCTCCGAGCAGCAGTTTGACCATGGTGACATTGCCGCCGGCCACCGCAAGACTCAGCGGACTGACCAGAAGCCCATCTTGCAGGACAGGGCCAAGCGTTTGCCACCCGCCCCCGCGGTCAATGCTTGTGGCGACCGCCGCTGTGTCGCCACTGACAATGGCGTGCAGCACGCCGCCTCCGAGCCCTTTCTCGGGTGGTACGGATTCGGCCACCCACCGGGCCGTTGGAAGTCTCAGGCTGGGCACTCCGGAGGTCGGAGCCGCTGCCTGCACCCCCCAGGTCAAGAGAAGCGTCCACCCCAGTCCCAACCAGACCAGTCCCTGCCTCGGCACAATAATCTCCTGAAAAAGAGCCTCATTTGAAGCCTCGGGAGGCTCATCCATCAGTCTACCGCCTTGGCCCGAAACATCTCAGGTGGGGCACGCATTGTCCAAGTTGGAGGACTCGAATGCCACACATCAGGCCCGGTACCGACACCACCAACCCCACCCACTCTGACGATGCCGATCGGGCACTGGCTAGGACGTGGCCGGTCGTCTCGGTGAAATGGGTTGATGCCGAGGCCCGCGGTGGCCCTGGCTGGGAAGATCCGGAGGACATGGTGGAATTCGCCCTGCGGCCGCTGGCAACCGTCCACACGGTTGGGCTCCTGATCCACGAGTGTGAGCAGTTCGTAGCGCTCACCGACTCACGGGGGCCGGATCAGGTGGGCGCGGTTCAGAAGATCCCGAAGGCTTGGATCATGGCCATTGAATTGATGGTGCCTTCAGACGACGTGGTGCCACCGGCACTGCCAATGGAGGGATCTCGGGCCGGGTAGGCCCCACGCGGCTCCGAGGGTTCGTGAGGACGAAAGGACACATTTCAAAACGACGCAAGGACGAGTCCTGACGGACTCGTCCTTGCTTCTACTCTCCTCCCCCGAGTGGTGGGGGTCCCCCCCCACACTCGAGGATGTCGCTGACTGGTCGACCGGGCCGGAGCGTGGGCCGATCGTTGGTGCAGTGTCTTTCGACGTCTGCAACGATCGGTGCTCGCGGTGATCTCGGCAGGCGACCCTGCCTTACCCGGTGCACTTCGGGCGTGTCGGTATCCTTGGAATGGCTGCGTCTCCCCCTAGCGATGCCTCGCTTCATGGGGACGTTTTTGCATGGTACGCTCCATTCCCTTCGAGCGATGCCTCTGCGTGACCTGACATTCGGTGCTCCCATGCCTCCCGTCGGTTGCATGGATCTCAGATCGCTCGGCACCAGATCCTCCTCGCGGTCTTGGCAAGACTTCCACATACTTTGACAGTGCACACGAATGTGCATTGCCGATCCCACGTCCGGTGTGGGTCATCAGTCTGCTGCTCGACTTGGTCGCGTGAGGTGGTTCACAGCATCTTTTTGCTCAGGCCGCCGGAACCGCCGGCCTGGGCAAATCATGCCGCCCTCGAACTCCTCGTCCTCCGCTCCGCTCGTCTCGTGCAGGACACGATTCGAATTTCACAGGGCGAGGTTGTGGACTGTCACAATCGTCGTCTCACGTGCTCGTTGCCCCTTCGCTTTTGACGGCTGGGGGCCGCGTGCTCGCTTTCTTGAGTCGTCGATCCGTTGCTGGTGGTCACCATTGTGCCCTTCCCGCCGAGGCGGGCGTGCACCGAAGTCGTTTCCAACTCGGTACAAGTGCCGAAGCACTTCTCGGGATCATTGGTCCTGCCGACAACCATTCGGTTCTGCAGTGCATTCCACGTTTCCTCCGTGGTTTGCCCGAATGTGACTTTGAAGAACGGGTGCTTCCCGGCATCCGGTGATCCGCATCGTGGAATGTCGGGAAACCACGCGCGTCGAGTTCGGTCTTTCGACCTCTCTCCGTTCCAGATCGGGGGCGTTCTTCGCCGTCCGACACGTACTTCTCCGCTTTTCAAAGAGCCTTGCGCCAGTCCGCCCCGATCGAACAGGCAGCGACAACGTGTGTAGTTCTATGGCCTCCGCAGCCACCTTGCAAGTTACCAGTGAATGGTGGATGAACAAGTGGACAAGTCGGTGGACAACCGGTGGAACCCATACGCCGCTGCTACTTGGCGGTGTAGTGGAACTTCTGGCCGCCGACCGACGCAGCTGCAATGAGCCCCTTGTTATTGCTGGTGAAGACCGCAACTCCATGGCTGTAGTCGGCCATCACGCCGCTCCCGTCGTCGCCCGCCGCTGCACTGGCCGATGCCGATCCGACCAGTTGATCGTTGGTGAACTTGTCGAAGGCAAACTTGTTCTCGAAGAAAATGATCTCGTTGAAGGTCTGCCCGCCGATCTGCGCGCCAATCGTGACACTCGTCGCCTTGGCGTACCCGACGAGCGTGCCGTCTCGGTAGACCTCTCCATTGCCGTCAGATACGCCAAGCCCGAGCGCCCCTTTGGTGATCTTGGGAAAGACTGCGTAGGCATACGCGGAATCGAAGAACCTGGACGATCTGGAGTTGCCTTTGAATTCCGCGATTGTCGCGCTGGCGGCGTCAGCACTGTCAAGACGCTCACCTTCGGTCGACGGTGTGTAGGAACTGGACGAGCATCCCACCGCGACGGGCAGGAGCAGGGCACCAACGATCAGGGAGCAGGAGCGGAGCGTATGCATGGCGAAATTCCTTCGTAGTTGGATGTCATCTCTGTCCCCGGAACGGAGACGATAGCTAAATCACGGGGGCTCAGTGTGTGCGAGATCGCATGGACGCTCTCTGCCATGCCACCAGCCGTTGGTCTGCCGCCTCGTCCTCGGCGGCCACATGCAGCAGTGCCGCCACCGCGCCGGTCCTCCGGGCCATGGACAACCGCTCCAGCGGCACAAACGGGTTGCGGGGATTCGTTTCCGTGTTTTCGATCTCCCAGTGAGAACGAATCACCGTGCCGGCGGGCAGATACAGCGGCTCCTTCAGCATGTAGGCCAACCGCCAATGGGGATCGAAGTTCGGCAGATCCATCAGCATGACCTCACCCTCTCCGGGCACATCGGCGGTCATCTGGATCGCAGTGCACACGCCCATTGCCCGCGGCGTGAGCCCGACCACCTCGACATCCTCAGGCAGCACGTACTCGTCAGCAACTTCCACGGCGGCTCCGATCGGCACATCAAGTCTGCGGACCATGGAGAGCAGGGTTCGGACCGGTCGCGAGGGCTCGCTGGTACTGAGCGTCAGTCCAAGAGATTCCTGGAGCGGTTGGGCCCGGCCACTCGGGCGAAAGTGAACTTCCATCACAAGATCCGACTGTGCGGGCACGTCCCAGTGGAATCCGTCTGGCAGCCGACACGTGCGAGCGCCGACCCCCGTCACGCCACACGCTCCGCTTGGTTGGTCGAGCACATCGCCGCTCATGTACGTGCCGAGTTCTTCGTCCCGACGGTCATTCCACGCCGCCGCCCCGGTCGTATCAACGAGATAACTCACCGCATGGATGGCCTTGGGGGCCGCGCTCTGATGCGTGATGGCCTGCACCTGGAGCGGCGTCGTGTTGCCAATCGGCAGCACGAACGTCCGCTTGTCACGATCACGGCGTCCCCAATTCGAACCACCCTCAGCCGGAATCGTCCAAGGCGATGGCATGCTGACTGTCACGTCTGGAGATTGCTTTGGTGGCGTGTCAAATTCGGCCGACCTCTCATTCGCGCCCACCGGATGGCCGGCCTCAGCCCAGGCCGCGAGCGCGGCAATGTGCCCAGCGGAGAGGCCGCGATGGCCATGGAGGGGAAGCCCCTTCTCCCCTGGAATCCATGGCGGCATCCTTCCCTTCGAGGTGACCTCGGCAATGAACAAGGCGCGGGGCGCCACATCCTCATATCGAGTGAGCGAAAACGGTGCCTCCCCCCCCACATGATGACACTGCACGCAGTTCGCCTCGATGATCTCACGGACCGTGCCCCCCCACGTCGGCGGAGGGGTAGGTGGCGGCGATTGCACTGCAATGGCAGCCGACGGCAGAAGGATCAGGATGGCAGGCCAAGCGCATGATGCCCCACTCAAGGCGTCCGCTCCAGGAGACATCCGAGCGGCTGGCGGTAGGGTGGGTCGATCGGCTCACCGGCCAAGGCCTTGGAAATGGCGTCACGCCCCCAGTGCTCATTGGCTCGATCTCGCCTGTTCCCAAGCGAGGCGTAGAGATTGTTGATCCGCCCCTGATAGACCTTTCTGGGCGTGACCTCATTCTGGCAGGCAAGAACGACCATCTCCGGCGTCACCGTGGCGTCCATGGCGCGGACCAATTCCTGCTGGGAGTCAAGCAGCACCGGAGCCGTAATGCCATGTGCTTTGGCGTGCGCCGTGGCAACGCTCGGCGTCACGTCCTTGCGGGCGTGTACGACATAGAAGAGGCCGCCGCCCTCCACCGTCTGCCGGTGCAGTCGCTCGATTTCGGGAGCGATGGCGTTGGCAATCGGGCAATCTGGCGAGGAGAATAGCAGCACCACGACCTGATCGGACTCAGCGACGAGTGGCGTATGAGACGTCCCTGTGGAATCCTGCACTGCAATGATGCTCGGCGCAGCACACGAGGTTGAGAGGACCGCCGCAGCACAAGCCAGCACCATCGCTCGCATGAGGCCGGTCAAGGAGTCCCGCACACGGTGTCGGCGTAGTACTGACAATTGGCATCCCAATTGTCGCAGCAGTACTCATAACCGGGCGTCGTGTGGACGCAATTGCAGATCGGAGGTGGAATCATGTTTTCGGCGCAGGCCTGACATCCGCCGCCACCACCGCCGCCTTGTTCGGTATTGCTGACGATTGGATTGCCATGCCAACAACCCTGCACCCACGGGAACCCCGCCGGATCCAGATCAAAGGAAATCGCGTGGTAGTGATATCCGTGTGAGGCATCGGTGTGGCCGTTGCACGCGTCCAATGCCATTGACCCGCCAAGATCCTTTGCAAGGATGCCTGTGTCTTCATAGGGCCCGTAGATTGGATAGCCGTCGATGGCGTACCCGGCGACACTGGAGTGCCCGGTGTCGCCGCTCCCATAGGCCCAGGCGGGGGCCTGGTGATAGTGGTACCGACCATCCGGGGACGGGTGGCCATTGAAGTCATCCATACAGATGGTGCTTGGCGCATCGATGCCACCGCCGTCGTACGGGTTGTAGAACGCGACACCGTTGCGGCTCACCGCCACCTTTCCGAGCGTGTCCAAGTACACAAGTCCGCTCGAATTCCCGATCTCTGGTTTGAGTGGAATCATCCATGTGTCGTTCTGGGCCGAGGGCGTGTTTGGGTTGAAGCAGCCAGTGGAACCATCGAAGGGGCCCATCACATGGTTGGCCAACCCGCTTCCAGTAATGGTCGCAATGCCAGCGTCATAGTCGAAGGTCACCATCATGTTGTCATCGAATGGGTGACAGGGCCGCTGCCATTCCTCAAGGACCAACAGGATCTCAGGGACTCCCGTCAGCCCGTCGCCATCGATATCAAAGCCGCCCGAGTCACCCCAGTCGCTGATCACCAACAGGAGGTCGTTGGTGTTCACAAAGCCGTCCTGCGTGGCATCACCATCGCATCCGAGCCGAGTGAGGGAATCTGCGCCGGCCGTCACCACTCCGCTTGCTGCGACCAAGCCGGCCGCGATCATTCGACTCTTCACGTTGAAGTTCCTTGCATCGCGTGAGGTTCTCCGGCCCCATGGCCGGTGCCCCCCTTCCCACTGTGGCGTAATACGGGAAGATCGCAACCCCTATCCCTGCGAGATTACCATTTCATCGCCCAAGGTGGCGTATTCTGGCCAGCGATGGCCGTCTCCCTCGAGTGCCTGGTGCAGCAGATTGAACGCTTGGCGGGCGATCAGCCACGCGATGTCGATCTGTTGATCCAGACTGCGGCCACGCACGCCCGAACGCTCAGCCCGCACGACGCTGATCTGGAACCCCTCATCGCCCGGCTCAACGGCAGGCTCCGGGCCGGCCCGGTAGCCGCCAAAGTTGCCCGACGCCGCGTGGGCGCGTTCTACACACCGCCCAAACTGGTGGACTTCATTCTGGACCACACGCTGAAGCCGTGGCTGGCAGCGCATCCGAACCGCGAGCCTACGGTGCTCGACCCCTCCTGCGGAACGGGTCGATTCCTATTGGCAGCCGGGCATCGGTTGGCTCAGCGGCGTGTGGATCGCGCCGGCGAGTCGGTCGGATCGGCTTGGACGCATATTGGCCCCTTGCTGCGCGGTCTGGACACCGATCCAATCGCAACGGCATGGCTCGCAGGACACATCGAGTTTCTGGCGGACGGGCACGCTGACGCCGCATCCGGCATTCGGACAGTCGATGCACTTGGAGCGGATGGCCTGCGGACCTGCAGCGCCGACATCGTGGTTGGCAATCCTCCATTCGGAAGTCCCTTGAAGCAAGCCACCGACGCCGAATCAGCCCGGCGAGCCGCCAAAGAACTCGGAGGCTGTGTCGGCCGGTACACCGACTTGGCCGCGATCTTCCTCGGCCATTGCTGCAGCGTCGTGCAGAAGGGCGGCGCGCTCGGGATGGTGCAGCCACTCTCGGTACTTGCATCCCGTGACGCGGCGCCGATCCGAGCCGCCCTCATGGAATCATGCACGCCAACCGCTGCATGGGCCAGCCCTGCGCGAGTCTTCGACGCGGATGTGTTCACGTGCGTGCTCGCGTTCACCCAAGGTCCCGCACCCGCCGCGGTCACCGTGAATCGGTTTCGCGACCTCCCGCCGCAGCCATGCGGGACCGCAACAATCCGAGCACAGGATGCGTCGTGGGCGGCCCTGGCAACGGCGGCCATGGGCTTCCCAGATGTCCCCAGGTATCAGTCCAGCGGCACCATCGGCGACATCGCGGCCGCTACAGCAGACTTTCGAGATCAGTACTACGGTCTGAAACCGGCCATCGTCGAGTGCGGCGAACAGATGGATGAAGGCGCAGTGCCTGTTGTCACAACGGGCGTACTTGATCCAGCCAGATGTCAATGGGGTCGCCAGCCGATTCGCCTGTTTGGTACGAAGTGGAACCGGCCTGGAATTACCATATCTGCGCTCGACCCGCAGATGCAGGCGTGGGCCACTGGCCGACTGGTTCCAAAGGTGATGCTCCCGACCCAGACACGCACGCTCGAACCAGTGCTGGATGTGGCGGGCCGCTGGCTGCCCAGCGTCCCCATCATCACGATCACGACGCCGGACCCCGAGGATCTCTCACGCGTCGCCGCGGTGCTCGCCTGCCCGCTCGTCTCGCTGCTGGCGATACACCGAAGCCTGGGTACCGCCCGCAGCCCAAAGGCCATCAAACTCTCCGCGAGCGAAGTGCTGATGCTTCCGACGCCGATCGACCAGGACGCATGGAGCGAGGCTGCTGGACGCTTTGAACTGGCGCAACACGCGAAAGATCAAACGGCGTGCGATGCCCATCTGCACGCGTGCGCGACCTTGATGCTGGGCGCGTATCGCGTCGACAAAAAGGCGATCGGCCCCTGACGAGACCACAAGAGACTGCTGATTGCAAGTACTTCCAATGAAAGTCTGCTCAGCGTGTCCCAAACATGCGGTCGCCCGCGTCTCCGAGTCCCGGGAGGATGTACCCGACGTCATTGAGTTGACGGTCGAGGGCGGCGGAATAGATCGATACCCGCCCATCCGCCTCGGCCATTGCCTGCACGCCTTCGGGGGCTACAACCAGACAGATCAGACGGATGTCCTCACATCCATGCTCCCGCAAGACCTTCACCGCGGCGGCGGCAGAACCCCCGGTTGCCAACATGGGGTCCACGAGGAAGACTGGCCCCTTCGCCACGTCATCCGGAAGTTTGCAGTAGTAACTGACCGGCTCGAGCGACTCCTCGTCGCGGTAGAGACCAATGTGTCCCACCCGGGCCTCGGGCATCAGCGACATCACGCCGTCTGCCAGGCCGATGCCGGCGCGAAGAATGGGCACAATGGTCACGGGCGCTGCCAATCGAAATGCCCGCACCGTCTCAAGCGGCGTCTCCACGTCCACTGCGGCAATTGGAAGATCGCGGCTCGCCTGAAATACCATCAGGCCAGCCACTTCCGAGACGATCGAGCGAAAGTGTCCGGCCTGCGTGCGATGATCTCGGATGCGAGCGAGCTTGTCCTGAATGAGAGGGTGTTCGAGGACCTGAAGATTGGGATGTTCCGGGTGGGCCATTGGGTGAATGATAAGCCGCGACCCTAGCCGTCGCCTGAGGCTCCGCTCGCTGGTGGACGCGAACCACTGACTGCCCACCACAGCCGCAGACGTTCATCGGCGCTCAGCAGCAGGAAAGCGGCGCTCACCGCATACAGAATGGCATAACTCGCCATTCCAATCGCAAGATCCACGAGCCCCCACGCCTCTCCAGGGTTTCGGAGCAGTGGCACCCACTCGGGCCAGAGCAGCGCCGGCGAGAGTGCGACCGCAAGAATCAGTGGCGCGACGGTGGGAAGGAGAAAGGCGGACACAGGAACCTTGAGAATCCTGGCACCGCGGATTGGCAGCCAGATACCGGGGAAGACCACAAACGTCACAGTGATTGCCCAAGATGGACCAGCGATATTGCTCCAAGCACTGTCGCCCGAAGCGACCACTGGCAGCAAGAAGATGAGCGAGATCGCCAGCAGTGGATCAACCAGTCCGCCGCCCAGGAGAATCTTCGCATACTTGCTGATGTATCCGGCCCCATAGAGAAGAAACACCCATCCATCCGAGATGGCTCGGGCGGCCAACCCCAGCACTGACACACGCACCAGCATCGTCATGGTGGGGAGGTACTTCCCCGGATCCTCCAACGAACTCCCAATCCACAATCGCAGGAGATCATCGGCCAATACAAAGGCCACCACTGTTGCTGGCCATGCCATCAGTGCATGCATTCGAGAGACCAGATGGAGCATACGCCGGAGCGACTGGCCACCATCAGACTTCGATGCCAGCCGAGCGCTGACAGCGTCGATCCCCAAGGTCATACCAATGGTCACCATGCGGATGTAACTCGCCAGCCGCGTTGCCATGCCGAAGACCGTGCTGCCATAGAGACCGAACCAGATATTGATAATGAAGGCACCGGACCGATCGTGCAAGTTGGTCGCGACAATCGTTCCGGTCAACCATCCAAAGGTTCCCATGATCGCCCTGACGGAAGCCCGCTTGGCCCTCCACGGAACGCCAAAGAGCCGTCGATCGAGGAGTGACATCCAGAAAGCCGGGGCAGTCACAAAGCAAATCCGAAGCCCGGCAGCAATTGCCGCGAATGCAATGATCCCCTCGGCCGGTGTTGCGTTCGGCCATACGGCAAGGCAAATGAGCAGCGAGATCAAGAAGGCGGACCGCGTGATGATCTCCAGAATGTTCTGAACGATGAACAGTTCCCGCACGACAAACATGCTGGTCGCTGGCGACCACAACACATTGACGATGGTGAAGGCGCACTCGAATATCAGCATCCACCGCGCCGCATCCTGAAACTCGTCGGAAATCCCCAGGAACGGCAGGACTGCAATCAGGATGGCGAAGGCGCCCGCAGCCAATACGACGACCCCGAGGCAGATCAGCACGGCCGCGTCACACGCCGCTCCAAAGTCTCGTTCACCATGCCACGAGGCCGCCAACTCCCTCACCAAGCTGGTCCGGATCACCTCATGAAAGATGGCCGCCACACCGGATTGGGTCAGCAGGAAGAGGAAGAGGCCAAGAGCATCGGCGCCCAACCACCCAGCCAACAGTGGTGCAACGGCAATGCCAAAGGCGAGCGTGGTCAGCAGGCGAGCGTAGTTGCTGCCGACTCGTACGAATCCTCGTTGTGCTTCCGTCGCCATGCTGTCGGCCATAGCCTACTGAGTTGGTCGTGCTCGGGCGAACTTGGGGCGATCTGTCAGAGGAGGTGGCGTGAACTTGGAGGGAGAGATAATCAGGAGACCGCTTCGCGTTCACTATGAAAGAAGGCCGCTTGTGCGGCCTTGTTTCATGGGCGATACAGGACTCGAACCTGTGACCTCACGGGTGTGATCCGTGCGTTCTAGCCAACTGAACTAATCGCCCGACGGTGTGGTGAACGTGGCAGTATAAGGGGCCGGTCCTCAGGCCCCGGCCTCGTCGTGGCGGGCCGGAAGGTCTTCGCTGGATGATGGCGTGGACTCGGCCCGCTTCTGTGTCTGGTCGGTCAACTCAGCAGGCTCGTCCGCCGTGGGCCGGGACGTCTCAGCGTCAATTTCTTCGTGAATACCCTTCACACCCCGTTTGAACTCGACGATGCTCTTGCCAATACTGCGGCCGACCTCAGGAAGCCGCCGACCGAAGATCAACAGGCCAATCATCAGGATGACCACCCATTCCCAGCCGCCGGGCATGCCGAAAGCCAGCAGATTCGCACTCTGAGTGATGTCGGCCATAGTGGGGTCTCCAGATCGCTCGGATCGGTATCAGTGTACCCTCCATACCTCTTTGAAGTCATGGTGCAGGGCAGGGAGTGGGCATTGGACGCCCATCCGGCCGATGCACTGATGGGCGAGGCCGCCATCGCCCCGCAACCCCTGTATCAACCCCGGAATGGAGTCCGGCCCATGACCATCGCAGCCCGAATCACCGCCCTGCTCGGCACCGCCGTTCTTGCCATCGGCTGCCAGCAGCAGCAACTCGAGGCCCGGACCCACGCCAAGAACTACGCGAGGCCGCTGCCAATCGGCCAGTCACCGCTGCGGCGCGTCACCAACCCACATGGGCTCACAGCCATCGACCGGGCGTGGGACCAGAAGGATCTCTTCCTGCGTGACGCGGCCGACGAGTCGATCGCTTGGTTCGACAAGCCATCGACGGTGCAATGGTTCCCGTGCTGCAACATCGACCACGACCAGGCCCGCGCCAGCGTCGCAGCATTCCGCGACTTGTGTGAGACGGCTCCACATCGCGACGCCTTCCGCGCCGAGTTGCTCCGCAGATTCGACGTTTATGAGTCGATCGGATGCGACGATTCCGGCACGGTGCTGTTCACCGCCTACTGCTCCCCCACCTTTCGGGCCAGCCCCACGCGGCGGTACGGCTTCGAGTCCCCGCTGTACGGACGGCCCGCAGATCTGATCACACACCCAGACTCGGGTGAACCGCTCGGACGCCGCCGACCGGATGGCGGCATCGATCCGTGGCCCTCACGCCGCGACATCGAACGCACCGGCATGCTTGATGGCACCGAAGTTGTGTGGCTCGCGAACCCCCTCGACGCCTATATCGTCCATGTCAACGGCTCGGCGAAACTTAATTTGACCGACGGCAGCACCATGTATCTGGGATACGCAGGAAAGACCGACCTGCCCTACGCCAGCCTTGGGCAGACGCTGGTTGATCGCGGTCTCATACCTGAGGGCGAGGCCAGCCTGCAGAAGATCCGCCGTGTCTGGAAGACGAATCCTGCCGAGGTTGAAGATGCCATGCGCGCCAACGAGTCGTACGTCTTCTTTCAGGACTACGACGGCGGTTCGTGGCCCGCAGGTTCGCTGGGATTCCCCGTTACCTCGCGTCGATCGGTCGCCACCGACAAACAGATCTTCCCGCGCGGGGGCGTCGTGTTGGTCGATACGACCGCGGCTCGATTCTCCGGCGACCCGGACCGTTTCAGCCACTTCATGTTCGATCAAGACACCGGCGGCGCCATCCGCGCCCCCGGCCGTGCAGACCTCTACCTCGGCGCTGGACCGATGGCCGAACTACTCGCCGGGCAGCAGAAAAACGAAGGGCATCTGTACTACTTCTTCCTCAAGCCTTCGGAAGTGGCCGCTGCCAATCGTGGGTGGCAGGGTCCTGGTGTCCTCGCGTCACACTGAGGCGTGGGGCCATCCCAGAAACGGCGGCCAGGCGCGGACCGGCTCGCCGCCATCCGCCCCGGTACCCTTGGATCGCGCGTCGATCACCATGACCGCGTCGGACACCGACACATCCCGCATGGGATCAATGCTTGACAGCAGTCGGAACCACACATGCAGGCGGTTGCGGATGTCGACGCCCTCATCGAGCAGAATCGCCAGACCGCTCCAGCCCGCAAGCGCGGTATGCACCGAGCCCGTCTCCGCCATCGTCGATAGGACGACGCAACGGCCGCCACCCCACTGGGGCTGGTCCACATGCGGAAAGCTGCTCAAGCGATCACCAAGGTCCTGACGCTTGGGCGGCTCGATGGACACACCGCCGGCCATTTCGCCATCCCAACGAGGGGTCGCATCGAACCCAATCTTGCCTCCGGCGCCGCGATGGGCGGCCGCATGATCGAGAATGTCCAAGGGGCCTCTCGTCAACTCAACATCACGGACAAAGTCCACGTTCCGAAACATCGCCTGCAGCACGGACTCCTGATCGTGCACATCCACTGCCTCGGCATCGACTACCAGCACGCACTTGGTCCACGCCATCTGCCCAGCGCCCCACACGGCATGCATGATGCGGCGAGCCTGCAATGGATAGGCCTTGCGGATGCCAAGCACCGCCCAATTGTGGAAGCAACCCGCCATCGGCAAGTCGTAGTCAACCAGATCTGGAATGAGCGTCTGCAAGAGCGGCAAGAAGACCCGCTCGGTTGCCTTGCCGAGCCAGTAGTCCTCCTGCGGTGGCGGGCCGACCACGGTGGCCGGAAAGATCGCGTCGGTTCGGTGGGTGATCGCCGTCACATCCGTGATGGGGTAGCGATCGGGCAGCGAGTAGTACCCGGTGTGATCGCCGAAGGGACCTTCAAGCACGGCACCCGGACCAAGCGGCTCGGAGCCCGCCGCGTCCCACCCGCACGCCCCGGCGTCGGTCCGAACGAACCCCTCGATCACGATTTCGGAGTTGGCCGGCACCCGAAGCGGGACCGTCTTGGCGGCGACCATGGGAATGCCCCGCCCTTCAAGAAATCCCGCCATCAATAATTCACTCACGCCCGGCGGCAATGGCGCCGTCGCGGCATAGGGCAGCACCGGTTCGCCGCCAAAGCAGATGGCGATTGGCATGGGCTCGCCAAGCTCCTTCCAACTCCGCCAGTGCGCCGCCCCGTCGTGATGGATGTGCCAGTGCATGGCGAGCGTCGTGGTCCCGAGCAACTGCGCCCGGTACATACCGATGTTGTGGCTGGCGGGCCGGGCCTTGTCGCGATCCCGCGCATGAATCGTATGCATGCCCGCTAGGGTGATGTACCGCCCCTCCCCGGCGACGGTGCCCGCTTGATCTGCCGTCATCGGCCAGCCTACGGCGGCGGGGTCTCCATCGAGGGGCCAGCACTTGATCAGCGGCAGTCGATGCAGATCGACCTCGCCGCCGGTACTCAGACGCACGACCTCCTGACAGACACCGCGGCGCACCGACTTGGGCGGCGCCTTGAGCAGCGGCATCAATGCGCGACCTTTGGCGATCAAGTCTCTCAGGCCGCCCGGCGGTTCCATGGTGGTCATGGACTCCACCCGCGCAGCCACGCTCGCAAGCCCCCCGTCACCACACCGCAGCGCCCGCTGAACTCGGCTGTAGGAGCCAAAGAGGTTGATCGCCACCGGGAAGTCGCACCCCTCCACCTGCTCGAACACAACCGCCCGTCCGCCAAGCGGTGCCCCAGCCGGATCGAACTGCGCTGCGTCGGCGGCGACCACCGCCGCCGGACTGCTTGACTCGGCTACGGCCCTCGCAGCGATCTCCAGAATCGGCGACACCGGGTCTGCGACTCGGATCAGTTCACCGCTCGCCTCAAGTTCGCCTACGAAACTCGCCAATGTCCTGTGGGAAGCAGCCATGGCGAAAGGATAGTCGCTGCTACCATTGCCCCCCCCCATGCCCGCCGCCATTGAAATTCACGACGTCCACAAGACCTTTCGCAAGAAGGTGCGGGCCTTGCAGGGCGTGTCGATGCAGGTTGACCCCGGCCAGATTTTCTGCCTGCTCGGCCCCAATGGTGCCGGCAAGTCCACGCTTGTCAAGATCCTGATGACCGTCATTCACGCCTCCCGCATTTCCGGCACGATGCTGGGCATGCCCATCGGCCACAAACCGACCCTCCGCCGCGTCGGGTACCTGCCCGAACATCACCGATTTCCAACGTTCATGACGGCCGAGCAGGCCCTACACTTTTACGGCGCATTGTCCGACATGCGGCGGCACGATCGCCGGAGGCGGATCGACGCCATGCTCGAACTGGTGGGCATGTCGGGCTGGCGAAAACATCGCGTGGGCACGTTTTCGAAGGGCATGCAGCAACGCATCGGTCTGGCGCAGGCACTCCTGCACGACCCCGAACTCCTCCTGCTCGACGAGCCAACCGATGGTGTTGACCCGGTTGGACGCCGCGAAATCCGCGATCTCTTGATCCACCTGCGGGACGAAGGCCGGACCATTCTGATCAACAGCCACATTCTCAGCGAGTTGGAGACGATTTGCGATCAACTGGCCGTGGTCGTCAAGGGCCGTGTGGCCCTCGAAGGCACAGTCGATGAACTGACCAGTGGGCGTCGCCGCTGGATCGTGTCCTACGAAGGCGCCGGGCCTGAGTGGGACGCTGAGCAGATCCGACAGGACGGCCGACTCACGCAGGTTGTGCTGCCTGGGGCCGCGGCCCGCGATGTACAGCCCGTCATCGATCGCATCCGCGCAGCCGACTGCGTCATCACCGAAGTGAGCGAAGTGCGGGAGTCGCTGGAAGACCTCTTCATGCGGGCGCTTGAATTGGCGGGCGAAGACGACGCCGCCACGCCAGGCGCCGCCAAGGGCTCCGACGCATGAGCACATGGATCGCCATCTTGGCCATCCTTCGGGAGTCGTGGCTGACGCTGCGGGCCGAAAAACTATTCAAACTCGTGCTGGGCTTGAATCTGTTGGTCATCGTGGCCTATGCCTCCATCGGATTTGATGCCACCGGCGTCTCCATCTTCTTCGGGCTGGCCCATGTGGACAGCGAATACATCCATGAAGGCACATCGCTGGCCAAGACCTTGTACCTCGGCATTTACTCGGCCTTCATCGTCAATCTGTGGCTGGCGTGGGCCGCGTCCATTCTGGCGCTCATCTCAACATCATCGATCTTTCCCTCGTTCCTGAAAGAGGGCGCCGTCGAACTGGTCATGAGTCGGCCAACGAGGCGGTCGACCATCTTCTTCGTCAAGTACTTCGGTGGGCTGCTGTTCGTGATGGTCCAGGTCGGCATCTTCACCCTTGGTGCATTTTTGGCTGCCGGTTGGCGGGTTGATGTCTGGGATCCAGCAATCTTCCTGGCCATACCGCTGATCACCCTGTTCTACAGTTATCTCTTCTGTATCAACGTGCTGGTTGGTGTCATCACACGATCAACGCTGACGGCCCTGCTTGCGACGCTGCTGTTCTGGTTCGCCACGTTCAGTATCCACACAACGGATCAACTCCTCACTGAGAACCTGTTCCGATTCCAAGAGACTGCTATCCGCGCCGAAAAACGCATCGCCGAACTTGAGGCCGAGCGAGACACCGCCAACGCTGAGCAAGACACCAAGGAAGCAGACAACGTCGAGCACTGGTTGCAGGGACCACAGAAGGAAGCTGCGGCGGCGAGGGAAGCGGTTGAGCAATTGACCCCGTGGGAGACCACCATGGGCATCATCAGGACAACGATTCCAGAGACCGATCGAACGCTGGCATTGCTCCACCGGCAACTCGAGCGAAACTCGGACGTGTCGCTCTTTGACTTGATGACTGGGCGGGGTTTCGACGACGAGGATGACCCGCCACGAGAGCTGAATGCCGAGGAAGTCGCTCAGCGCAAAGTGCTGGCGCAGGAGAATCAGATTCCGGCCTGGCAGATCATCGGAAAGTCGCTCATCTTCGAAATGATCGTGCTTGGACTGACCTTGTGGATCTTCCGCCGACGAGACTATTAAGTCACCGGTTGGCAAGATCCTCGCCGCGGGAATACGCCGCGGCAACGCCTGCCCGAACCGCTTCAACAAAACCACTGCCACGCATCGCCGCAAGTCCCGCCTCGGTCGTTCCGCCCGGTGTGGTCACAGCCTCGCACAGCTCGGCCGGCGTGTCGTCGCTCCCGGCCAGCATGGCCGCGGCGCCCTTCATCATGCCGCGGATGAGCGTGCCCGTCGCCTCTTGAGTCAGCCCCAACGCGATCGCTTCCTCCGAGATCGCCTCAGCCAGCAGATAGACCCATGCGGGACCCGATCCGGACACAGCCGTCACGGCGCCCATCGCAACTTCGGCAACCTGCACGGTTCTACCGACCCCTGCAAAGAGCCGCTCTGCACACTGTACATCTGCGGCGGTGGCGGCGGCCCCCTGCGCGATCGCCGTCATGCCGTGGCCGATGGCGGCAGGCGCATTGGGCATCGCGCGAATCACCCGCGTGCCCGCACCGCACAACTTGGCGATGGTGTTCGACGGGACACCCGCCATGACCGATATCACCAGACGATCTGTCGTCGCATGAAGTTCCGCCGCTGCATCTGAAAAGTCCTGCGGCCGCACACAGACGACAACAAGCGGCACGTCTCGAAGCATCTGGATGTCCGCCGCCACGGCGCAGCCAAGCGGCTCAACCGCTGCGCGCCGCGCGTCATGGCGATCAACGACCAGAACGCTGTTCGCTGGCCACAATCCGGCGTCCAGTCCACCCTCAAGGAGGGCACGGCCCATGTGTCCGACACCTAGAAATCCAGTTTCGATGCCCATGTGGAAGAAGAGGATACGACTTTGGGCAGCCATCGATACCATTCACCCAGTTCCATGGATACCACCACCGAACCCGTCGCCCTTCCCTTTGAGGCTCCCCTTGTGGAACTCGATGCTCAAATCCGCGGGCTCGAAGCCCGCGACGACGCCGAGGCATTCCTCGAGCAGATCGAATCGCTGCGCCAGAACCGCGAAACGCTGCTTGACAAGATCTTCGAGGGGCTTGATCCGGTGGACGTCGTCAAGGTGGCCCGGCACCCGGACCGCCCGCAGACTGCGGACTACATCAACGCCATCTTCCGCGACTTCCGTGAACTGCACGGCGATCGTCGATTTGGTGACGACCCCGCCATCCTCACGGGCTTCGGTCGAGTTGGGCCCTTCAAGGTGCTCCTCGTCGGACACCAGAAGGGCCGCACCACCGAGGAACGCATCAAGTGCCACTTCGGATGCGCCCACCCCGAGGGGTATCGCAAGGCACTTGCCAAGATGAAGCTGGCCGAGAAATTCGGACTTCCCATCGTGACGCTCATCGATACCCCGGGCGCCTACCCGGGCATGGGGCCGGAGGAGCGTGGACAGGCCGAAGCCATCGCGGTCAATATGCGGGACATGAGTCGACTGAAGACGCCAATCATCAGCGTTGTCATCGGCGAAGGAGGCTCGGGCGGCGCGCTGGGAATCGGCCTGGCAGACCGCGTGGACATGCTTCAGTATGCCTGGTATTCGGTCATCAGCCCGGAAGGTTGTGCCGCCATTCTCTGGAAAGAAGCCAACGAGGACACCAACGCGGCGGCGGCCAATGCCCTGGCCCTCACCGCGGCCGACAACCTTGCCAACGGCATCATCGATCGCATCATTGAAGAGCCTCGCGGCGGTGCGCACCGCCACCCGGCCGAAGCAGCCGATCGGCTCGAACGGCACTTGGTAGACCGTTTGGGCGAGGTGACCCGCTTGAATCCGCGAACCCTCGTCGAAAGCCGATACGAGAAGTTCCGCCGCATGGGCTCCTTCTGCGTGGAATAGCGAAGTCGGTCCACGGCCCTGAAGGCGACCCGGCGGGGCCCTTCCGTCCGCCCCCGCATTCCAGTATGATCCCGAGATTCCGCCCGCAATCCACGCTCGTGGATTGCATGTAACTGTTGTCCATAAAGCAGTTATAGTTGGGACCATAGGAACCCACAGCGACCCAGCTGTGCTGACAGGGACCAGTGACTCGTGGCAAAGAGCGTATCCAAGGCTTCCAAGGCCAAGAAGAAGACTTCCAAGAAGCGGCCGGCCGCCAAGAAGAAAGTCGCATCGAAAAAGAAGGCCCCTGCCAAAAAGAAGGTGGTAAAGAAGAAGGCCGCTGCCAAGAAGTCGACCGCGAAGAAGAAGGCGGTGAAGAAGAAGGCCTCTGCCAAGAAGTCGACCGCGAAGAAGAAGGCGGCCACCAAGAAAACAGCAACCAAGTCAGCAACGCCAGTCGCGCCGCGGCGGGGCCGACGACGAACGGTCGTCGAGGCTGCTGTGGCTGCAGAAGCGGACCGCGACGGCTACGTCGTCATTAACGGACGCCGGGTACGCCGCATCGCGATCGATCCGGACCAAGTCACCAGCCGCAGAAAGCCGACCGCCAAGTCTTCCGCCACCGCAACGACCAAGGCCCCCAAACGTGCGAAGTCGAGGCTGACAACTGACGACCTTGAGATCTTCCGCGAGTTGCTGCTTCAGAAACGGCGTCAAGTCCTCTCCGCCCTTGACTCCATGGAAACCGAAGCACTGAGATCTGAATCGGGCGAGTCATCGAATATGCCCATCCACATGGCGGACGTTGGTTCCGATGCCTATGAGCAGGACTTGAAACTGGGCATTTCGGCCTCCGAGCGGGAACGCATCATGGAGATTGATGCAGCCCTCCATCGCATCGTCGAAGGCACCTATGGGGTCTGTGAGTTGTCCGGAAAGGCCATCCGTAAGGCCAGACTCAAGGCAAAGCCTTGGGCCCGCTGGACGATCGACACCGCACGGGAGATTGAGCGCACCGGACGTCGCCGCTGATGTCTCAGGCCGACTCGCCTGAAGGCAGGAGCGGCTCCGCGGGACTGCCCCGACCGGCCCGTACATCCATCGCCGCCTGGCTGCTGCTGATCATCGTGACGGGCGGCGGGCTGGCGATCGACATTGGTTCGAAACAATGGGCATTCCAGAACGTCGCCGGGGTTCCAGTCCACATTGACCGCAATCAGACCATCAATACGCCCCTGTACAATCCCATCCCAAGGCACGCCGGCATGACGGCCATGCCCGCCGATCTGCTGGACTTCAGGCTGGTCCTCAACAGCGGCGCCGTCTTTGGCATCGGGTCGCACCAGCGGTGGTTCTTTGTGGCCTTCAGCGTGCTTGCAGTCGGCGTCGCGGTATGGATCTTCGGCTGGCGAACCGACGCGCGGAGTCGATTGCTGCACATCGGCATGGCGCTGATCCTCGCCGGCGCCATCGGGAATCTGTGGGACCGGCTGTTGTTTGGACGGGTGCGTGACTTTCTGCACATGTTGCCCGGCTGGAAGCTGCCCTTCGGTCTGGCGTGGCCCGGTGGCAGCGGCGAAGTGTGGCCGTGGATCTTCAACGTCGCGGATGTAATGTTGCTGGTGGGGATGGCGATTGTGTTGATTGAAATGCGGGGGTCAGGCACTGCGCCAGGGCCGATGAGAAGCAACGCTGCCGCGTGAGCGGCCCGGGGCGGATTTTTCAATCGGGCTGAGAGGATTCGAACCTCCGACCTTCTGACCCCCAGTCAGACGCGCTAACCAAGCTGCGCTACAGCCCGTCTTTTGTTGGGAGCGAAATGGTAGCAGAGCGGCAAGTTGGGCACGGGAACGCCGGTGAGCAGGAGACTGCATGGCCGCGGGCGCTGCTTCGCGCTGATGGGGTCCGCCCTGCGGACCACAACGGACAGGGTGGGATTCGAACCCACGGTACGATAAATCGTACACAGCATTTCCAGTGCTGCACCTTCAGCCGCTCGGTCACCTGCCCTCCGTGAGGATCGGGATTGTAGGTTGGATCGCACCGCATGGACAAGGGAGGAGACCTACCCTTCCCCGGATGATCCCTCCTTCACCTCCCGCCGCCGGATTCCTAGTGCTCGACAAGCCGGTTGGCCCCTCTTCCATGCGAGCGGTCGCAGTCGTTCGAAGGCGATCCGGTGGACTCAAGACCGGACACGGCGGCACGCTCGATCCACTTGCCAGCGGCGTGCTCGTCCTGGGACTCGGCAAGGCAACCAAACTGCTTGAGCGAATCGTGGCGACCGACAAGGGGTACGAGACGGAAATTGATCTCTCGATGCGAACAAGTACGGATGACATGGAGGGTGAGCCCGAGGTCGTTGACGTCATCGAGCCACCGAGCCGAGTCGATGTTGAAACTGCGCTCACGCAGTTCATTGGCACTGTCATGCAACGGCCCCCGGCCTTCAGCGCGATCAAGGTCGGTGGTCGCCGCGCCTACGCCTTGGCGCGGCAGGACACGCCAGTCGATCTTCCCCAGCGGCCAGTTCGGGTCGAGTCTCTGGAACTGCTCGCGTACACTTGGCCCGTCGCGACCGTGGAGATTTCGTGTGGCAAGGGCTTCTACGTCCGCTCGCTCGCGCGGGATCTTGGTGAGACGCTCGGTACAGGCGGCTGCTGTCGGTCCATTCGACGCACCTCGGTTGGGCCCTTTTCAATTGACGAAGCGATGTCCCTCGATGATGTCCCCGATCCCCTTGAGCCCCACATGCTACTGACCGTCGAGTCGGCCTTGGCACGACTCGACTGATCCCCCTCACCGTCGGCTGCGGCTGGACTTTCTTCCTCTGAAGCCGGGCGAGTTGTCCATTGGCCGTCGATACAGGTCGCGTGGAGCGTGGCCCCAACAAGCAGGCATGGGTTCGGGCTCGTACAAGCCCGCCATCATCAGTCGGAAGATGATCTCAATCGCGCAGTTCGACATTCCAATAGGCTTCATTCAGGAAGACCCTCCATGCTTCATAGTGACGCCGTCGCAGCCGGATGCGACGATCCGGGCATGTTCTGGGGCGGCGCGGTGTTCGGACCAGATCCATTCCGGCCTCAGACGGTGTTTTGTTTCCCTTGCGGGCATTGCATCGCACGCAGGCGCACACGAGATTGGTCCAACTGTTCTCGCCACCGCGCGACTGTGGAACCACGTGATCGATCGAGAGTTCCGACGTGGGGAATCGCTTGCCGCAGTATTGACACTTGTTCCCGTCTCGGGCGTAGAGATTTCGTCGGTTCAGTCGCACGTGGTGGTCTGGCATCCGAGTACACCGATGCACCCGAATGATGCGTGGTACCGCGACGTACGACGTTGCTGTGCGTAGCCACTCGTGATCTTCGCCTTCGTAACGACGTTGCAAGTCGGCCACTTCCAGCCACGACGACAGATTGAATTGCTCCCACCGGCCATCGATCACGGAGATGACTTCGGCAACATCCCGAAACAGAAGCACAAAAGCCTGACGAACGGGCACGACACGGGTCGCCGCATAGCCACGGTTGAGCACAAGGACCGGTTCATCAAGAAAGGTGAGGTGTGCTGTCATGCGTGGGCAGTGTCATTCCTTGTCAGAGAGAATCCGTCGCGATCGTATGTGCTTTCATGTCTATCGGACAATCCACTGTTGGAGGCCAATTCAAGGGTCGAAGGGCCGCCCAACACCCCCACCATGCCACAGGAACACCCCCACGCCACAAGAAACGGTCATGACTCCGATTCTGGTCCCTGACAACGCGTGGGAGCAGAATGCCTTGGCCTAGGGAAGCTCAATCAATTCCACATCAAACACCAGCGTCGCATTCGGCGGAATCGGACCGCCTGGAGTACCTCGGCCGCCGTAGCCCAGGTCTGCGGGAATCACGAGCTTCCGTTTGCCACCAACCTTCATCGACCCAACACCCTCGGTCCATCCTTTAATGACGCCGTTGAGGGGAAAGTCGATCGGCTGTCCTCGGTCGACGCTGCTGTCGAACTTGGTGCCGTCGGTGAGATAGCCCGTGTAGTGCACCCGAACCGTCGTGGCGGCGGAGGTCGGCGTCTCGCCGGTTCCTTCCTCAAGATCAAACCACGCCAGTCCGGAGTCGGACGTCGTGGCGGCCAGCTCGCCGACCGGCGATCCCGGCAACTCCGATGTGTGGGTAAGACACGCCTGCACACTCATGGTCAGTTTCTCCTTTTTGTGGTCTTCCGCCTTGAAGGCCACGACGGCTTGTTGCTGCGCGCCGCGCCATCCATCTTCCGTACTCGTGCAGCCCATTGCGGTCGCCTCGGCGACTGCGGGCGTGATAAGGGTCACCTTCTCAATCACAACATCCTCGATTGGAACGTCGTTGTACTCGCCGCCATTGGGGCCATGGGCATGACCGGTCGGTACTGCTTTGATGGCATCCAGCACGTCGTCGCCCCACACGACCTTGCCGAACACGGCATAGGCGGCGCCATCTCGCTGCCTTCGATCGAGATTCGGGTTGTCCTTGACATTGATGAAGAACTGGTTCGTGGCCGAGTCGGCCTTGCCGCCGAGCCGCGCCATCGCAATCGTGCCGCGTTTGTTCTTCAGGCCATTCCGCCACTCGTTCTTGATCGCCGGCCGCGTCGGTCGCTTCGTCAAACCGGACTCAAAGCCGCCGCCCTGCACCATGAAACCGGGAATCACGCGGTGGAAGATGGTGCCGTCGTAGCCCCCATCATTCGCATAGGTGATAAAGTTCCTGACGGAAGCCGGCGCCGCAGTGGCGTCGAGCATGATGATCATGGCGCCCTTGTTGGTATCCATGAGGACATACTGCATGCCGCTGCCAACGGCAGGCTTGGCATCCGTGGGATGTTCCGGGTGGTCTTGGGCTGTTGCAACGCCGCCCAGCAGGGCAGCAGATGCCAGCGTCATCACAATGCTCGATCGTCTCATGGGGAGTCCTTTTCGTTCAGTGTTCTGAGATCATCCACCGGAGTGGAGCGGGGCATCCTACGCGGAGCCGATGTGTGGGGTTCAACCCAGTTGAGCAACGATCTGCTCGATCGTGATCAGCGGTCCTGAGCCCATGCCAGGACATGGCGTCTGCCGCTTGGCCGCCTCCCACGTCTGAGGTGACTCGAGATTCTCGGGCCAGAATGGCCATGTGCCGCACTGACGTGGACGAGCAGCATAGAGGCGGCAGCCAGCCTTGCCCGTCTCGTCCCGGCTCAGGAAGACACAGTCCATACCGTGGGGGCTCTCGTGCTCGCGGAGCGACCAGCGTCCGTTGACCTGTCTGGCATACTGACTGTGGAACGTTGCCTCGCTGACTCCAAGCGCCGCGGCCATGGACCGCCCCTCGTCGGCCGTGAACCACACGGCACCGGGCGGCCCGGTGCAGCAATTCCCGCACCGGGAGCACTCAAATCGGAGCCCCTTGCTGTACCAAGGCGTCGCAGGCGCGTCAGCCATCACGCCCATCCCAACCCTCGGGCGCCGTGCCCATCACCAGGACATCGCATAGCAGCACCTCGTCCTGCTGCAGTGGAGTCTGCAAGTCATTTAGGGCCGCGGGCCGATCGTCAAATGCAATGCGATCGAGATTGAGGATCTGGCGGAATTCCCACTCGTAGTCTTCGACGATGCGGGACTGCATCAATCGCTCGATGTCCCGGCGGCACGTGGCCACACCCCAAATCTGCGCATGACCGACACGCCGACCAGCCGGGTCTTCCTGATCGACGAGCACCAAGCCTCTCCACAGCGTGAATCCGATGTCGCGCCCGCGAGCATCCAGATTGCGTTCGGGATCGTCGTCCAGTTCCAGATGCCACGCTGCTTGGAGTGCCAAGAGCAGATGGTCGGGGTCGGACAGGCACCCATCGATGTTCTCAAGGATCGGCCGCACCATCACGTGGCCGCCTTCGGTCGTCGGCTGAATATCCTCATCATGACAACGGCGGATGTTGAATCGACGCAACACATCTTCGATACGATCGGACCACGTCGGTTCGACGTGCACGATGACTCGCTTGTCCTGATCCAGGAAGATCTCAAAGAATGGATCGCTCCCGTTCACGCCGATGCCCAGAGTGGCGTCCTCCAACAGAATCGGCTCAAAGAGATCCCACACACTCCTGAATCGATCCACATCGATCGGGCGGCCGATGTACACATCCACCTCGCGAAAGGCGTCGCGACTGCCCAACTCCATCAGTCCCGACACCGATGCGGGCAGCCACCGCATGAACTCCCGCAGCAGCGGCCGAACGAGTTCGTGGGACACGGCGACGGTGTAGGTGAGTGTCTCCGGGTGCATCTGATCCTGCCCCCAGATGACGCGGGACCACCCGGCAACATGAGGGCGGAGCCCCCCACGGTCGATGCCCAACGCGAACAGATGCCCGTGTTCCACCACACGTACGAGATCACTTCGAATGCGAAAGGGCGCTTCCATGCCCGGCATGATAAGCCGTCCCTTCTCACGACAGGGCACGCCGCGGGGCCTCCATTTATGATGCCCGCCAACCATCTAATGATGTCAGTCAGGATGCGGAGATCGGCATGGGCAACAGACAGAATGGCGGCAGTGGCCGAACACACTGGGGCAGTCGCTGGGGTTTCATTCTCGCCGCCGCCGGCTCTGCGGTCGGACTGGGGAATATCTGGAAGTTTCCATACATCACCGGCGAGAACGGTGGTGGGCTCTTCGTGCTCATCTATCTGGTCTGCATCGCGCTGGTCGGACTGCCAATTCTGATCGCCGAAATCATGATCGGCCGCGCTGCCCAGGCCCAGCCGGTCGAGGCCTTCAAGCGTCTTCAAGGTGGCCCAACCGGGTGGACCGCCGTCGGCTGGATGGGTGTCATGGCAGGGTTCCTCATCCTGTCGTTCTACATCGTCGTCGCGGGATGGGCGATGGACTACACGCTCAAGTCGGTCGTCGGCTTCACCAATCCAATCGGCCAGAACGCCGAGCATGTGGCGCTGGTCTACCGATCCACCGTGTCTACCGAATCAATGCGGACAACGCTCACCGACCATGAGGCCGCCGATCCTGTGGCCAAGGCCGTCAAGCGGTGGCGACGCCAGTTCGCCCCCTCGGTCTGGGAACAGTGGGAGCAGTACGAATATGCGTCCAGTGTGGCCGGCACCAACAATCGCCTCCTGCTGGAAGACCCGGACATCAAGACCGCCTTCGCAATCGTCTCGCCCGCCCTTCCCGAAAAGGAGGCGGCCGTGGCCGAAGCGCGAGCAGCGGCCTCGGCGCACATCGCCTCATTGTCTGATGAGGCCGTCCGCGAGGCCGCCACGACCCTGAAACGACGCGCCGTCATCAGCGATTCGGTCACGAGCGTCTTCATGGGCCTGCTCGACGACGGGTGGACCAGCACCTTCTGGGCAGCCATTTTCATGTTTCTGACCATCGTCGTGGTCGCCGGCGGTGTCGCCTCAGGCATCGAGCGGACCTGCCGTGTGATGATGCCCCTGTTGCTGTTGTGTGTCGTGTGCCTTGTGGTGTACGGATTCTTCCAGCCGGGCTTCGGACGGGCGGTGTCCTTTGTGTTCAGCCCGGATCCCAACGCGCTGGAACCACGCGGTGTACTCGAAGCGCTCGGGCACGCCTTCTTCACGCTCTCGCTGGGTATGGGCGCGATGCTGACCTACGGCTCGTACCAACGAAGCGGAAGTGGTGGCCTGCTCGGCCAGTCAATCTCAATCGCAGTGCTGGACACGGTCATCGCCCTGCTCGCATGCCTGATGATGTTCCCGATCATCTTCTCGTATGGACAGGATCCAAGCAGCGGCCCAGGACTCGTATTTATGAGCATGCCGCTTGCCTTTGCGGAAATGGGCGACCTCGGCATGATGCTCGGCATCATCTTCTTCGGCCTGCTCGTCTTCGCGGCGCTCACCAGCGCGATCTCGCTGCTCGAAGTGGTGGCCTCCTACCTGATGGATGCGCGTGACTGGACCCGCCCGAAGGCAGCGTGGACGCTCGGCTCCGCCATCTTTGCGTTCGGCATCATCACCGCCTTCGCCAACTCGGCCGGATTCAAGATGACCTCGTGGCTGCCCGGCTACGGACAATCCTTCTTTGACACCATGGACCTGCTCACCAGCAACTGGATGTTGCCACTGGGCGGACTATTCATCGCGCTCTACGCCGGCTGGGTCATGCCAGCCCGACTGCGCGCCGCAGAACTAGCCGACCTCTCAGGCCCACTCACCGCCGGATGGCTCTTCCTGATTCGATACGTCGCGCCAGTGCTGGTGCTGATCGTCCTGCTCGACAAGATCGGCATCATCGACGTCAACGAAATCTCCTTCCAACTGATGCACTGACCCCGCCGGAGCCCCCGCATGGATCAATTCAACGAAGCACTCGAGACCGTCAATGGCTACATCTGGACCAACTGGATGTTGTACATTCTGCTAGCCGTCGGACTGCTCTTCACGGTCTGGAGTGGATTCAGCCAGTACCGCGCCCTGACCCACGGCGTTGCGGTCACAGCCGGAAAGTACGACGACCCGAACGACCCCGGCGCCATCAGTCACTTTCAGGCGCTCTCGGCAGCCCTCTCGGCAACGGTTGGACTGGGGAACATCGCTGGCGTGGCCATTGCCATCGCGATCGGCGGACCGGGCGCCGTGTTCTGGATGTGGGTGGTCGGTTTCGTGGGCATAGCGCTCAAGAGCACCGAGGTCACGCAGTCCATGCTCTTCCGCGACACCTCTGAACCGGACAATCCGCACGGCGGCCCGATGTTCGTCGTCGCCAAGGGACTGAAACAATGGGGATTCGGGGCGATCGGCCAGTTCATCGGTGTGCTGTTCTGTCTGACACTGCTCGTCTCTGCTGTCACCGGCGGCAACATGTTCCAAGCGTGGAGCGTGGGCGACATCACCCGTGAGGTCACCGATCTGCCGGAGTACGTGACAGGACTGATTCTCGCCGTACTCGTCGCCATGGTGATCATCGGCGGCATCAAGCGCATCGGCTCGGTCGCTGGCGTGCTGGTTCCGCTCATGTGCGTCCTGTACGTGGTCATCGCGCTCGTCGTGCTGGGCTTCAACATCAGTGCGATTCCAGACGTATTCGCGTTGATCTTCAGCAGCGCCTTCAGTCCATCCGAAGCCGGCGGCGCCTTCATTGGCGGGGCCGCGGGAACAGCGCTGCTGTGGGGCATGAAACGGGCCTTGTTCTCCAGTGAGTCGGGACAAGGCTCATCGCCCATCGCCCACTCTGCGGCGCAGACCCGCGAACCGGTAAGCGAGGGCGTGGTTGCCGGGCTCGAGCCCTTCATTGACACCATCGTCGTGTGCACGCTGACGGCCCTTGTGATTCTCTCGACTGGCGCCCTGACCCGCGGCGAGGGTGCGGAGGGCGCCGATGGCACGTTCGCGCAGACGCCCGTGCTGTCGGTCCATGCGCAGGATGCCGATGGCACCACCGAGCGTTCGTGGACGCTCGGCACGCCCACCACCTTCCAGATAGACGGCAAGGAAGTCGTCTTCGGCAAGACGGACTTGCCACAGCGAACCGAGCGGGGCGTGGAACTCGGCGGTCCGTGGAAGAACGGCGACTCCGTGTTCGTGATCGCCCAGGGCGGTGATACCAACGAGACCACCGCCTCGAACCGCGTCATGATGACCGGCTCGGTCGTGATTCCTGAGGAGTTGGAGGCCGACCCATACGTGCGGTGGAAACTCATCCGGAGCGACAAGAGCGAGGTCGCGCACTGGTCGTCCATGATCGAGAGCGGCCTGCCCACGTTGGCCAACCCGGTCATCTACGAGGATTACAAGGGCGCCACGCTCACCGCCTACGCCATCAATCGGCAGTTCCCGGGCGTCGGAAACTGGTTCATTATGATCGCCTCGTGGCTGTTCGCCATCAGCACCATGATCTCCTGGTCGTACTACGGCGAGCAGGGCATCGTCTTCCTGCTGGGCAACTGGGCGGTGGGCATCTACAAGATCATCTACTGCCTGCTCATCCTCGTCGCCACGGCGGGCATCGTCACCACGACCAAGGAAATCGGCAACCTGTCCGATCTTGGAACCGGCCTGATGCTGTGGGTGAATATTCCGATCATGCTCATCTTCGGCGCGACGGCGATGGCCGCGTGGCACGGGTACTTCCGCCGCATCAAGTCAGGCGAGATCAAGGCAACCGGTGACCGTGAGCGGGACTGACGTTCGTTGGTACGTCGCCGACATCGCTGATGCGATCGCAGCGGGCATCGCCCGCCGTGTCGAGGAGGACCGGCTCGCGCAGTCCGTCAGCGGCATCGATGGGATCGAGGAAGTCTCCTTGCACCCCATCTTCGCAGATTCCCTTCGGTGCGCGGGCTTCGGCGTCCACCGCGAGCAGCGGTACATCGGCGGCCGCGAGAAGCGATCACGCGCTGTCGGACAGCGATGTGATCTGGTCCTGACGCCGGAGGGCCGCCCGCTGCAAGACCCCAAAGCCGCTGCCACCCTCTTCGATGACCCGCAGGCCATACCGCTCGACAAAGCCTTTTGGCTTGAGGTCAAGACCGTCGCGCAGTACACCGAGATGGGCCCCAATGCCTCGTGGTCCAGCGACCTGCTCAGTACCGTCGGCAGCGACGTCACCAAGTTGGCGAACGATCCAAACATCTTTCATGCTGGGTTGCTCATCGTGTTGTGGGTCGAATCGATCGAAGTCGCGGCGCACGATCTCCGCATCTGGCAGGACCGATGTCTCGACCGAAGCATGCCCATTGCGGCCCCCGCCCACCGCTCGCTTCCGATTCAGGATCGGCTCGGAAATTCCCAGTGCGTCCTGCGGATCTATCCCGTCAAGCATCTTTGACGGGACGACTCGTGACGGTATCCGCAATGGCCTTGGCGCACTCGCCGGCGAAGTCGTGGCCCTTGTAGGCACCGAGTGCGCGACGGAGACCCTGTTGATGGGCAGCGGTTCGACGAGAGTCGTCGAGCAACCACTGGGCATTGGTAATGATCTTGCTGGCGCCGCGGCACCACGGAACGTACTCGGGCACGATTTCATCGTCGGCGATGATATTCGGCAGCAACTTGTACTTCGTCCGAAGCATGAGTTTGGAGCCAATCCAACTGAGCACACCGGTCTTGTACACGCCAATCATCGGATGACACTGCCGCATAATGTCCAGCGTCACGGTGCCCGAAACCGTCAAGGCGAGATCGGACCAGGCGATCGCCTCGTCCCGCATGCCGCTCACCATACTCAGCCCCACTGGGAATTCTCCAAGGACTCGGTGAATTACCTCAGCCGTCTCTGCAGATGACGCCACGATCACGCCTGACATCGTCGCCTGGCGATTGCGGAGTTCATTGAACACCTTGACAAGCAATCTGATGTTGCGGCGAACCTCCTGGGTGCGGGAACCCGGCAGGAGTGCCAACCGGGGGGCACCGGCGGGAAGGCCGTGCAGCCTCGATTTGAGCTCATCGGCGCTAAGTTCGCGGTTGATGGCGGGATGCCCGACGAAGGTGCCCTTGATGCCACGCTCGCCGAACCACCGCGGTTCAAAGGGCAGCAGGCACAACAACTGATCCGTCAATCGTCTCAGTTTCTTGACCCGCCAGCGGCCCCATGCCCACATCTGCGGCGCCGCCAGATGGACCACTCGGGCGCCCGCCTTCTTGCTGGCCTTGCAGATCGGAAAATTCGCAGCGGGCGAGTCGACCGGCACATGCACCATCAGTCGGCACGTCTTAATCCACCGCCGAATTGCCTTGATCTGGCGGTTCACGCTCCGAACATGCGAGAGCGCCCCAAGCCCCATCGCCCCGTCATCGGCGGTTCTGCCAGCCATCCTGGCGCCAGCCGCTTCCATTTTTGCGCCACCCCAAGCGTAGACGGTCCACTCGGGATGCGTCTTCAGCAGCCGCTCGATCACGGGCGCTGCCAAGGCATCGCCGCTGGGCTCGAAGGCCGTGAAGAGAACGACCGGTCCTGTTGCACTGTCCGTCTGATTAACCACGCGGGCAGGATACTCGGGAGCCGCCACCGAGCCCCGCATCTGCGATACCATGCCGACCCATTCGCCCCCGGGGATCCGGCGACCCGAGGAGTCCTTGCATCATGCCCATGCGTACCCACACCTGCGGTGAACTTCGCTCCTCCGACATCAAGTCGGAATCCACGCTCTGCGGATGGGTGAACACCTTTCGAGATCAAGGGAAGGGGCTCGTATTCGTCGATATCCGTGACCGAACCGGGCTGACCCAAGCGGTCTTTGATCAGGAAGACTGCGACACCGACGTCATGGAACTCGCCCGGTCACTACGGCGTGAGGACGTCGTGCAGGTCACCGGCCGCATCGATCCGAGGGCAGGCGGGGCCAACCCGAAACTTGAAACCGGAGAAGTCGAGGTGCGCGGCACGAAGCTCACCGTCTTCTCCCGCGCCCACAATCCACCGATCCTCCCGGACGACATCGACGCTGCCAAGATGGCTGAGGAAGTTCGCCTTCGGCACCGCTACATTGACCTTCGCCGCCCCGCCATGCAGAAGACGCTGCAGATGCGACACGATCTCATGGCGCTCACCCGCGAGTACTTCCACAATCTTGGTTTCCTTGAAGTCGAAACACCGCTGCTCATCAAGAGCACGCCGGAAGGGGCCCGCGACTTCGTCGTGCCCTCTCGCATCTACCCAGGGAAGTGGTACGCCCTGCCGCAAAGCCCGCAGATCTTCAAACAGATACTGATGATTGCCGGATGTGACCGCTACATCCAGATCTGCAAGTGCCTGCGGGACGAGGACCCGCGCGCCGATCGGCAGGCGGAATTCACACAGATCGATCTGGAACTCTCCTTTGTCGATCGTGATGAGATCATCCGAATCATGACCGGCTTCATCCGCCGCGTCTTCAAGCAACTACTGGGATTGGACCTCGGCCAGATTCCAAAGGTGCCATGGCAACTCGCCATCGACAAGTGGGGCGCGGACCGGCCAGACACGCGATTCGAACTGCACCTGCAGGACATCTCCGACATCGCCGCAAAGACCGACTTCAAGGTCTTCCAGTCGGCGCTCGCCAAGGACCGCGGCGTGGTCAAAGCCATTCGCATACCAGCCTCGGCAGACCAACTCAGCCGCAAGGTGCTCGACCAGTTGCAGGACACGGCAAAGTTGTACGGCGCAGGCGGACTGCCATGGACCAAGGTCACCGAAACTGGCTTTGAAGGTGGCATTGCCAAGTTCATCGATGGCGTGGCCGAGGAACTCTCCGCAGCGCTCGAAGTTGAGCCGGGCGACACAATCGTGATCGCCTGCGACGAGTGGCTGAAGGCCTGCGAGTCGCTTGGGCAAGTCCGCCTGCATGCCGCGCGACACCTGGAACTCATCGACACGACCGCATGGAAGGCCTTGTGGGTCGTCGACTTCCCGATGTTCCGCTGGAGCGAAGACAAGCAGCGGTGGCTTGCAGAGCATCACCCCTTCACCGCCCCCATTCCAGAAGACATCGACAAACTTGAGTCAGACCCCGGCGCGGTCGTCTCGGCGGGCTATGACATGATTCTCAATGGATCCGAGATCGGCGGCGGCTCCATTCGTATCCACGATTCCGAGGTGCAGAACACGGTCTTTCGCGTCCTTGGCCTCGAGGAAGAAGAGATGCGCATCAAGTTCGGCTTCCTGCTCGATGCCCTCCGGCAGGGTGCCCCGCCGCATGGCGGCGTCGCATTCGGCCTCGATCGATTGGTCATGCTGCTGATGTGCACCGACAACATCCGAGACGTCATTGCCTTTCCCAAGACGCAGAACGGATCGGACCTCATGACCGAAGCCCCCGGACCGGTCGATCAGGAGCAACTTGACGAGTTGCAGATCCACTTCGTAGAACAGCCCACCGCCGACTAAGCCGAACCAGTCTTCCTCTTGACCTCCTCACACGCGCGAGGTTTCGCAAAGCGGCGAAGTGGGCGCCCTTGCTCCTCTTGAGGGAAGCCGCGCGGTAGGCTGCCACCATGAAACCAACCACCCTCCTGACGATCCTGATTGTGACTGGCATGGTGCTCGGCGGGCTCGTTGGAGAATTGATTCTGCATGGTGAGCCGATCGATGGCCAGCACTGGACCAAAGTGGCGGGCGATCTCCTGCTGGTGCGGCCACTGAAGTTGCTGGTCATTCCATTGGTGCTCTTTAGCGTCGTTGCGGGCATCACACGCATCGGCGACCCAAGCAAACTTGGCCGGCTCGGCGGCGCCACGCTCGTGTACTACTTTGCCACCATGCTCATCGCCGTAGCCATCGGCGCGACGCTGACCGAGGCCATCGACCCCGGAGCGCTGCCCGCCGATGTGCAAGCCTCTGTACGAGCCACCGGCGAGACGGCCTTCTCGGCCGACACCAGCCTGCAGGCCAAAGTCGACAGCAAGACCATGGGCGGCACCTGGATCAACATCCTGTATCAAGTCGTTCCAACCAACATCCTCAAGGAGATGAGCGCCGGTCGCCCGCTGGGTATCATCGTCTTCGCCATCGGACTCGGGCTGGCGCTGGCAGCCGGCGGCGAACGCACCCGCGCCGCCCGCGAGTTCTTCGACGCCGGCTTCGAGGCGCTGATGATTCTCGTGCAGTGGATCATCTGGCTGACGCCGATCGGCGTGTTCTTCCTCGTGGCCTGGACCGTCGGACGCATCGGGCTTGGCAATGTCACCGGGCCGCTTGGGTGGTACATGGGAACCGTTTTTCTGGGGCTCGCCATCCACGGACTGCTCGTCCTGCCGTTTCTCTTGTGGATCTTTGGTCGCGTCAATCCCTATCGCTTCATGTCAAAGATGAAGCCAGCCTTGCTGACCGCCTTCGGCACCGACTCAAGCAGCGCCACGCTGCCCGTCACGATCGAGACCGCCATCGATGAGGGTGAGTGTTCCGAGCAGGCCAGCAACTTCGTGCTGCCCCTTGGTTCGACGATCAACATGGACGGCACAGCGCTCTACGAGGCCGTGGCCGTGCTGTTTCTCTTTCAGTTGTACGGCATTGACCTTGGAATCGGTCAGGTTCTGCTTGTCGTCATCACCGCAACGCTCGCAGCCATCGGGGCCGCAGGCATCCCGTCGGCCGGGCTGGTCACCATGGTCATCGTCATCGCGGCGGTCAATGCCAGTCTCGGCGGCGACGCCACGCTCCCCATCGCTGCAATCGGCGTGATCCTCGGTGTCGATCGCATTCTCGACATGTGCCGCACTACCGTGAATGTCTGGGGTGACGCCGTGGGCGCCCGCATCATGACCCGGATCGCGCCAGACTCCTGACGCTCACTCGTGCTCGGCCAACCAGCGTTCAGCATCGAGGGCTGCGCGGCAGCCCATGCCGGCCGCCGTAATCGCTTGACGGTAGGTGGCATCGGCCACATCGCCTGCGGCGAACACCCCGTCGATACTGGTACGACAGGAACTGCCGTCGATCACCACGTACCCGGCTTCGTCGAGTGCCACGCCACTGCCGTCGAGAAACTGGGTGGCGGGCGTGTGGCCGATCGCGACAAAGAGACCGGTCAGATCCAATCGAGTGTGCGCCCCCGTCTGCGTATCCTCCAATTCGACGGCTTCGATCACCTTGTCGCCGACGACATCGGACACCACGCTGTTCCACACCACTTCGATCTTGTCGTTGGAAAGAACGCGATCCTGCATCGTCTGTGACGCGCGGAGCGCGTCACGCCGATTGATGACGTACACCTTGGAAGCAAACTTCGCCAAGTACGACGCTTCCTCCATGGCACTGTCACCGCCGCCGACAACGCCGAGCGGCTTGTCGCGGAACATGGGGAGCGCCCCGTCGCATACGGCGCATGCGCTGACACCACCGCCAGAAGTCGCGAGGCGAAGTTCATTCTCTAGACCGAGCCAGTTGGCCGTTGCGCCGGTGGCGATGATGACGGTCTCGGCTTGCACGACAGTGCCATCGCTGGTCGTCAGTTTGAAGGGGCGTGACGTGAAGTCGCACGACACCACATCTAGGCCAGAAGCACGCGTCCCGAACCGCTCCGCCTGCTGCTGGAAGGCCTGCATCATGTCCGGACCAGTAATGCCCTCAGGGAACCCGGGGTAGTTTTCCACTTCGGTGGTCAACATCAATTGCCCGCCGGGCAGCACCGGAGCAGGATTGGTGCGTGGCACGCCAATCAGGCACAGGGGCTCAAGATTCGCTCGGGCCGCATAGATGGCCGCGGTCCAGCCAGCCGGGCCGCTGCCGATGATGACAACCTGTTCTGATTCAGCCGGCCCACTCATGCCTTGCTCCACTCCACCCGGATCGACGGATCACTCACTTGCCGCTTCCGCCGCCAAGTTGCTCCCGCAGCAATTCTTGCGCCGGGGGCCAGATGAGAAGGTCTCCTCGGCCTTGCTCATCGACGTGCAATCTGCCCTGTCCGTCCATGCCGTCGCGGCCCGTGCTGTACAACAGGCCGGTGCCGGCCTCAAGCCAGACACGTTTGGTGCCAATGTCGACTTCGCGGCGGGTCGCAATGTATCGGTAGACAAACCACGGCCGATAGCCCTCGCTGACCAAAGCGAATTCGTCGATGGCGAATTGCTTGTCGATCGTGACGCCAAAGGCAAGACGCATCTCCTTCGGGTACACACCGCGGTCGCGCCTGTAGGCAGCCAGGCCGGCCGCGGTCGCGGTGGCATTCACTTCGACAAGCAGGCGATCACGTGAGTCGAAGAGTTTCTTCATGTCATGAATCACCACATCGATCGCGGCGAATCGGCCAATGTTCAGCAACTCGAACTGGGATTGTCGGTCGAGAATGAGCGAGCCCATCTGGGTCATATCATCTGATCGCCAGCGGCACCACCAGTCGTCGAAGATAAGGTGCAAGCGTTTCTTGGAGTTCTCCACACTGTCATGTTGTTGTCGCAGATACTCCCAGCGGTTCCTCGCGCCAAATCGTTGCAGCGGCCGTTCGACCGTCTGCACTTCGGTGAAGACGGCGGCGAACTCATCGTCGTCGGGTGTGCCCAATGACGCGTCAAATGCGTTGGAGAGCAGCGCCTCGCACAACTTGCGGTCGTTTTCCGGCATGAACAGGCTGACCCGGCCCGGACGGAGGGTCGCGATTTCGGTGTAGGCCAAATGCTTCAGATACTGAGGCGAAATGTCATCGAGATGGCGGTACATCACGTCTCGGAATACAACAAGCCCCTCATTGATCATGGAGATCGCCGTCTCCTTCTCCTCCATGAACTCGCGGTCCGCCAACCGCCTCAGCAGGAGCAGTTCATCGAGCAGCAGCGTCAATCCGGCTTCTGCCTCTCCCGATGCTGCCAGTCGCCAGGTCTCAGCAGTCGTCCACAGGGCCATACGCCGCATGGTGGCCAGATACGGAAACGTCGGAAGGACCAACCGCTGATCCGGATCGCCTAGGTCGATATACAGACCGGCATCCAGATCTGCTTGATCGATGGACTCCCGACCATACTTCAACCCAAAGCTCGGTCGCTTGGCCGCCTCTTCGATCGCATCGCCGAGCGTTGCGCCGCTCGCCGCCCAATCGGACACAGCCTGCCAATCCGCCATGCCCGGCCAGATCGACCTCGGGCTCAGTGGTGTGTCGGTGTCGGGTGGGGCTCCGAGTTGGCGAAGGGCGGGCACCAAGTCTGTCCAGCAGGTGTCCTCACCGGCCGCAGTGACAGACTCGTGACTGTTGAGGTCTTTGGCCAAATCGGCGGGCGTCACCGTGCCGGACGCCGCGGTGAATCCCGCAGCCATGAGCACCACCGCACTTGTCTCGATCAGCATCACGTGAGAAACTCCTTGCTGAGGTCCGGCTGTACCCAGACCCCCCCATCCAGCCGAAGGGACATTCGAGCCCCAACAGTCGAGTGTAGCAGGTCACCTCCCCATTCGGCCACGAGGCTCCAAGCCTCTATACTCCCTGAGTTGAAGGGACGCGGCACCTTTCGCTGCAGCCACGCCGCTGCGCCCTATTGGAGACCCCCACATGCTGTCCCAACGACTGGACGCCTCGCTCCAGACCATTGCCTCACTCGCTACGAAGATGGAGGATGTGGAGCGGATCGCCGAGGTGCTGATCGAACAACTCTCATCTGGGGGAACCATCTGGACCGCCGGCAACGGCGGTTCTGCGGCTCAGGCGTTGCACCTTTCAGAAGAACTGGTTGGCCGCTACCGCGATGATCGGCCGCCATTGCCTTCGGTCATGCTCGCCGCTGATGCGGCCCTGCTGACCTGCACGGCCAATGACTTCGGGTTCGATGAAGTCTTCGCCAGACCGGTCCGAGCGCTGGCCTCGGAGGGCGATGTGCTCCTCGTCCTCTCAACCTCCGGTCGAAGCAACAACATTGTCAAGGCGCTTCAGACCGCCAAAGACTGCGGATGCGTCACGATCGGGCTGCTCGGCGCAGACGGGGGCGACTGCCGCGAGCACTGCGATCACGCGCTGATTGTCGACGCTGCCGACTCAGCCTTCATTCAGGATGCCCACCAAGTAACCATCCACTTGCTCTGTGAAGCCATCGAGCACTGGGCGCTGTCGCCGGATTGTTCGGGCACGGCATCATGACACCGCCGCACGCTTCGGGGTCCGGCCCCGCTGCCTGGATTGGTCTGATCCTCGTTCGATTTCTCGTCCCGTTCTGGGTCTTGGCCGGTGCGGCGGCCAAGCTCGCCGAACGATCACCCAAACTGCTTCCAGAACACCTGCGAGGTGTGCTGACCGATATCGGTCTGGATCTGCACATCGCCCTGTCGATCTTCCTCACGATCGAATTCGCCGCCATCGCCGTCATGGTGCTGCTGCCGCGACTGGCACGCATCACCGGAATCTTCATGCTGGGCGTGTTCTGCCTCGTGCTGCTCTATGAGATCGTCAATGGCAACGTCACCAGTTGCGGGTGCCTCGGCAGCGTGTCGCCGCCTCCATGGCTGATGCTCGCCATCGACCTGACCTTGCTGGTACTGGTCGCCGCCCTGCCGGTGCGGCCACTTCGCCTCGCGGGCGATCGCGCCGCATGGGGACTGGTCACCCTGCTTGCCGTGGTGCTTGGCATCGTGTCCTTCACCCGCGTGTTAGGCGGCGCAACCGGCGTGCAGATTGTCATCGATCCGGCCGCAGATGGTGCCGCTGCGACAACCACGCAGCTTCCGGCCTACTACGCGCTGGACACCACCGACTGGCCCGGACAGCCGGCGGAGGACATCGACCTTCTGTCGTGGGTCCCGGGGCTCTCTGACTCGATTCAGAACGGTCAGCACTACGTCATCTTCTACAGCCGAACCTGCGACCACTGCTACGAGCTGCTGTTGGAGCACTTCTCCTACGATCCGCCGGCACCCACGACGTTGGTCGCCATTCCCGAGTCGGTCGACGGTTTCATCACGGACGGCGGGATCGAGAACCCGTGCATCGACTGTACCGAGCTGGAATTGCCCGTGGGCGTAGACTGGTTGATGACGCCACCGGTCGTCATCGCCATCGAGAACGGCGTCATCTGGTGCGCTCAGGAAGCCGAAGACGGCATGGTGCCGCAGTGCCTGCCATGGCACCAATACTGACCCCGACACAAGGAACGACCATGTCAGACCGACTTGACGCCGTGCTCGCCCATCTCGATGCCACGCACGATGCCCAGATGGACCGACTCACCGAGTTGCTCCGCATCGCCAGCGTCAGCACCGATCCGGCCCACACGGACGATGTCCGCATGGCCGCGGAGTGCTGCGCACGTTTCCTCAATGACGGCGGCTTCACCGCATCGGTACGCGATACGACCGGACACCCCATGGTGGTTGGCCACGTCGAGGGGCCGCCGAACGCGCCGCACATCCTGTACTACGGCCACTACGACGTGCAGCCACCTGACCCGCTTGATTTGTGGGACTCCGCGCCATTCGAACCAGTCATCGTCGAGGGAACCAATGGACCGAAGATCGTCGCCCGCGGCGCCGCTGACGACAAGGGACAACTCATGATGTTCGTCGAGGCGCTTCGAGCGTGGCACGAAGTGGGTGGCGGCATTCCCGTCCGCGCCACCGTCCTGCTTGAGGGCGAAGAAGAGAGTGGCAGCCCGAGCCTGGGCCCCTTCATTGAAGCGAATGCGGAGGAACTGCGGCCCGACGTGTGCGTGGTGTCCGACACTGGCATGTGGGACCCCGATACTCCCGCCATCACGACCATGCTCCGTGGTCTTGTCTATCTCGAAGTCACCCTGCACGGCCCATCGCATGATCTGCACTCGGGCATGTGCGGGGGCGCCGTCGTCAATCCGATCAACGCCTTGTGCCATATCCTCGGAGACTTGCATGACTCTGATGGTCGCATCACGATCAGTGGCTTCTACGACGGCATCATCGACCCCTCAGCGAGCCAACTTCAACAGTGGAACGATCTGGGCTTCGACGAGACGGGCTTTCTCAGGGAAGTCGGGCTTCCCGAGTCGACGGGCGAAGCGAGCCGATCGGTGCTCGAGCGTCTGTGGTCCCGTCCAACGTTGGATGTCAACGGCATCCTCGGCGGCTATACCGGCAAGGGCGCCAAGACGGTCATTCCATCGCACGCCATGGCCAAGTTCAGTTGCCGGCTCGTGCCGGGCCAGGAACCCGAGGCCATCGAGGCGATGATTCGAGGGCACCTCGAGAAGAACACGCCGCCGGGCTGCCGCTGGACGATTGTCTCGCATGGCGTCAATCCCGCTATTCAAGTCCCCGACGAATCGCCTTGGCTCACGGCAGCGCAGGGGGCGCTCGAGCAGGTCTGGAACCGTCGCGCCATCCTGATGGGATGTGGTGGGTCGATCCCGGTGGTCGGGTCGTTCCAGACGATTCTCGGCGCCGATTCGCTGCTCATCGGATTCGGCCTCGAGGATGACCGTGTGCATTCGCCCAACGAGAAATTCGACATCGCGTGCTACCGCGGCGGCGCCCGCTCACATGCCGCCGTGGTCGCGGCGCTGGCGACGGTGAGCGGCGACTGATGATCGCCGGACGCCTAAGACTGCGCGCCGCCACGCTTCTTGCGTGCACGGGTTGGGCCATGGCGGTTCCTCCCGAACTGAGTATTCAGCAGGCCGGGGTGGGTGACATCCTGCCGATCGGCCGGACAGCCGGCCTTGAGGTGCTGGTGACCCCTGGGGATCTGGAACCGGGCACCTACCTGTTGGAGTGGGAACGCATCACCCCAGACGGCGATCGACTGCTGTACCAGCGGCGCATCCCTTTGGCCGGCGGCCCCGTTCGGGCTTGGATTCACGGGCCTGTTCCTCGGCACGACGTGCGATCCATGCCGGTGCGCCTTCGGCGGGCGGATGATCTCGCCGTCCTGGCGAGCACCAACCTGCAACTGACGCCTGGCACTGGCATGACGCTTGCTGAGGGCACCGAACTCATCCTCGTGGTCGGCCAGCGGCGCTTTGGCCTCGAAGGCTATGAGTCCACCACGCCGGACAGTGCGCCGGTGTGGAGCCAGATTGCCACAACGCTTCGTACGATCGATGCCGACGAACTACCCGACCGCCTCGACGGCCTGAGCGGCGTGTCAACCATGCTCTGGACTGGCTCCACCGAGGGGTTGGACCGCGCACGGGCCTCGGTGCTTCGCGGGTGGATGGAGGCCGGCGGCCACCTCATCATTTCGCTGCCGAGCGTTGGCGACCCATGGCGCCTTGGTGCATCCGAAGGACCGTGGCGTGACCTGCTGCCGTGGCCCCCTCGCGCCACACAACTCAGGTCCGAGCACATTGCTCCGATTCTGTCCCCGGATGCGCTGCTCGGCCCTGTTGATACCACCGTGGCGATTCGTGTCTTCGGATCCACGGTCGGAACCTCCACGCCAACGCCCTGGCACACGGTGCTCGAGCTTCCCGACGATCAACCACTGGCGATCGCGCGAGCGGTTGGGTTTGGCCGGCTGACCGTCATTGGCCTGGATGTCGCGGAGCCAGCCCTGCTTCAGTTTCAGGCGGCCGGACCACTGCCGAGCCCTGCGGTGTTCTGGAATCCCATCCTGGCCCGCCGAGGTGATGCGCCGACCCCGAGGCAGGACCGAGCCGCCATGGACGCCGGGCTTGCGGCCGGTCCACCTGCCAAGCTGATCGAATTGACCGACGAGGTGGTGGCTGGGAGCATTCGGCAAACGGTCGCAGCCGGCGGGCGGCTGCTCTTTGTGCTTGGCTGGCTTGCGGTCTGTTGGCTGATCGGCGGACCGGTGCTGTGGCGCGTACTCGGCAGGATGAATCGTCAACAACTCTCCTGGCCCATCTTCACGCTGCTGGCCGCAGGTGGCGCCGCTCTGGCTGCAGCGGCCGGCGGGTTCATGAGTCTGCAGGCGGCGGAGGCCAGACACTTCACCATTCTCGAGCAGGTTGCCGGCACGCCCCGGCATCATGTGCGGAGCTGGATTGACCTGCGACTGCCGGGCACCGGCGAGCATTTGATGAGCGTGGAGCGACAACCGGGCGAGCGTCCGCGGCTGAGGCACTGGGTCGAGCAGTCGCAGTCCAGTGTCAGTTTCGCCGACACACGAACGCTGCAGGTTGATGCAGACACGCCTGAGTTTCTCCCTGTACAAGCCCGCTCGACCGCGATCGGTCTGGCCCTCGATTGGTTTGGTGTGCTGGACCCGGAGGATTGGGGTGGTGTGTTCTGGGTGGTCGATCCAGTCACGCCCACGCCGAATCGAGACGCTGGCCCGCCCCTTCGGGGCATCATTCAAAGCGAGTTGCCCGCGCCGCTTCGCAACGTCTCCATCATGTGGATCGAAGCACGCCACCCACCGAGCCGAACCCAGCCACTTCCATGGAAGCAGGCGAGCGAGGCCGGTCACATGCCCGCGCGGGTCTGGTGGTGGAAGCTCTCGGGAGAGATCCCTCCAAAGGGGCAGATCAGCCTCGGACAATTGCCTGGCGCCAGTGAAAAAACGGCAGCGGCTGCCCAACTGGACGCTGCGATGGCAAGTCATGAACGCGCCTTCGGGGCCGCTTCCTCGTCCCAGACACAGCGATGGAACGCCGCCGAGTTGTTGAGCCTGTACCGATTGGTGACGCCCCCGCAGTGGCAGACAGCCGAGCGAGCGTCCGCGGCCCAGTGGACCATGGCACACCGCCGGTTCGGGGCGGACCTAGATCTTGGCGCTCAACTCGGCACCCCGATGCTCATTGTGACAGGCTTTCTCGGCGAGGCTGACCTGCCGATTCCCCTCATGATCGATGGGCAGGCCATGAATCAGCCGCAAGGCGAGACCATGGTTCGGTGGTTTCTGCCCATGCCCGACACACCAACACCTTGATGGAAGGATCCTGACGCGTTAGAACAGGCCACGCCATGGCGATCATCGAAACGATCAACCTGACCCGCAAGTACGGCGACCTCGTCGCGCTGGACAATCTCAACCTGTCCATCGAGGCAGGGTCGTGCTACGGCTTCATCGGCCCCAATGGCGCCGGCAAGACCACCACGATTCGCATCCTTGCAACCCTGCTCAAACCAACCTGGGGCGAGGCCCGGATCGACGGCCTGACCGTCGGCTATCAGAATGCATTGATCCGGCCCATCATCGGCTACGTACCCGACTTCATTGGCACCTACGACGACATGCTGGTCTCGGAATATCTGGAGTTCTTCGCAGCGTGCTATGGCATCCACGGATCCAAGCGACGTACCGTCGTGGGCGAAACACTCGACTTGACCGATCTCACGCACAAGTCAACAGCGCAGGTGGCGGGTCTGAGCCGAGGCATGAGCCAGCGGCTGTCCATCGCGCGAGTCCTGCTGCACGATCCACAGGTGCTTCTGATGGACGAACCCGCAGCCGGATTGGACCCCCGCGCGCGAATTGAAATCCGTGAGCTGCTCAAGGAACTCAGCCGCATCGGAAAGACGATTCTGATTTCCTCACACATTCTCAGCGAGCTCGCGGAACTCTGTGACAGCGTGGGCATCCTCGAGCACGGCACGCTTCGATTCTCCGGCACCATGCGCGAGGCGATGCAACTGGCCGAATCCGGAGTCGAGTACGAGGTCACTGTGGATCAACGAGCAGAGGAAGCGGGCAAGTTGCTCACAACGGTACCGGGCATCGCCAAGGTCACGCTGGTCCGTTCGAGCGGCCAGTCGATCCTGCGGCTGGTGCTTGACGCACAGCAACCGGTGGAACCCTCTGAAATCCCCGCCAGACTGGTCACCGCAGGATTTCGCCTGCGGGAATTCAAACGCGGCCGTGTTGATCTAGAGACGGCATTCATGCATCTGACAAAGGGCATTGTGGGATGAGCAGTTCCGACAAACCGCGGGTTCTGGTACTGGCAGATCGCAGTCGCGATGAGGTGGTCTCGGTCCTGCTGGATCTGGAGACCGATCTGAACAGTTGGGCGGCATCCGTCCGGCATGAGTCGACGACCGACACGACGCCGCTGCCGACCGGCATCGACTTGGCGGTCGTCATCGGCGGCGACGGCGCCATGATCGGGCAGTCCCGCCGACTCGTCGGCCTAGACATCCCATTGGTCGGCATCAACTGCGGGCGGCTGGGCTTTCTGGCGGCATTCGATCCAGCATCACTGCGACGGTTCGCCGCCGAGGTCTTCGGCCCCGATCCGCCGCTCAGGCACCACATGCTCATGGAGGTCATCCATGAGTCGGCATCGGGCCCGAGCAAATCCATCGCCGTCAATGATGCCGTTGTTCGGGCCGGGCCGCCTTTCCACATGGTCGAACTGGCGCTGCGAATCGGCGGCGTGCAGGGCCCGCGCATGCGGGGAGACGGACTGATCGTTGCGTCGCCGACCGGCTCCACCGCGCACAATCTTTCGGCGGGCGGTCCCATACTCGGCCCTGGGGTGGATGCGTTGGTGGTCTCGCCGCTGGGTCCACAGTCTCTGGCCTTCCGGCCAATTGTCATGGATGCAGAACACGGCGTGGAATTGGAACTGGTCCGAGGCAACGAAGGAACAACGCTCGTCATTGATGGACAGCGACGCTCCCCGCTGGCGAAGGGTGACCGAATCGTCGTGAGACGCCACCGCCGGACCATCCCACTCGTGACCCGTCCGGACGAACCCTATTGGCGCATCCTGCTCGAGCGGATGCGGTGGGCGGCGCCGCCCGTTTTCCGATGAGTACCATGACCGCATGATCGACCTCAAGGACCTCCGAGAGAACCCCGACCGCTACATCGACGGTGCCCGCGCCAAGGGCTCCGACGTGGACATTGCCCGGCTGCTGGAGTTGGACGCCGCCCGCCGGGAGGCGTTGTCGCGACAGGAGTCCGCCCGCGCCGAGCAGAAACGCATCTCCAAGGAGATCGGCCCGCAGATCGGAAAACTCAAGGGACAGCTCAAGAACGTCGATGCTGCTGAGCGCCCAGCCCTCGAGTCAGAGATTGCGGAACTCGAAGCGGCCCCAGCCGCACTGAAGCAGACCGTGCAGACGGCCGAAGTCGAGGTGGCTGCGATTGATGAACCACTTGAGGCGTTGCTGCTTCGGGTGCCGCTTCCTGCGGATGATGATGTTCCGCGAGGCGCTTCAGCCGACGACAATCAGGAACTGCGGCGATGGTCACCGGATGGATTTGATCCAGACAGACCCTATGCCGAGCAGCGCGGGTTTCAGCCGAAGACCCATCTCGAGTTGATTGAGCAGCATGGACTCGTGGACTTCGAGCGGGCCGTGAAAGTCGGCGGCGCGCGGCACTACAGCCTGCTCGGCGATGCTATGCGGCTGCACCACGCGGTGCTTCGCTACGCCTTCGACATCATTACCGATGAGCATGGCTTCACGCCGATGTCCGTTCCCGTCATCGTCCGGGAGGAGTGCATGCTCGGGACGGGGTTCTTTCCGGACGGCCGCGATCAGGCCTATCAGGTCGACGAGTCTGCGCGCGGCGCCGGGCACGACTTGTTTCTGACCGGCACCGGCGAAGTCGGCCTCATGGGTCTGCACGCCGGCGAGATCATGGACGAGGCCGACCTGCCGATCAAGGTCGCGACGCGCTCGACCTGCTTCCGCCGCGAGGCTGGCGCCGCAGGCCGCGACACCGCAGGCCTGTACCGCATCCACCAGTTCGACAAGGTCGAACAGGTCGTGATCTGCCGGGCAGACTTGGACGAAGAACGTGCCCACCATGCCGCCATGATCGGCACAGTGGAGTCCATCCTGCAGCGTCTGAGCCTGCCCTATCGGCTGCTTCAATGCTGCACCGGAGACCTCGGATCCAAGAACGCCGACATGATCGATATCGAGTGTTGGATGCCCGGTCGCGGCGCACTCGATGACACTGGCCGACCGCTCGGCGACTGGGGCGAAACCCACAGCGCCTCACGCCTGCACGACTTCCAGTGCCGCCGTCTGAACCTCCGCTACCGCGATGCCGATCGCAAGACACACTTCTGCTGGTCCCTCAACAACACCGTCATCGCCAGCCCTCGCATTCTCATCCCCCTGCTCGAAATGCATCAGCAAGAAGACGGTTCGATTGAAATCCCTGCGGTGCTGCAGCCGCACATGGGCGGGCGGACGCGTATCGGCTGATCGCAGCCGCGCCACTGGAAACTCTCTGCGCTAGCGTGCTGGACCATCGACTCGCACAGTCCGAGCCTCCACCACACAGACCACGCCGCTGCCGAGTTCGAATGTTCGGTGGTGTTCGCGGTGGTCGATGATCGCAGCCGAGGCTTCCCGCACAGATGCCGAACTCACCGCATCAGCGCCGCCCCGCAGCGCGACTGCAGCGAGATGAATGCTGGCGCGGCGCAGGCCCTCAGACAACGCCGCGAGCGATTCGCGGGGCCACTGGCCGTCCACCGGTGGAAGCCGCTCCGCATCGAGCGCGTCCGCTGCGGCCTGCCGCAGCGGCGTTGACTCGCTGATCCGCTGCGCGGCGCCAGCTCGAATCGACTCAAGCACCGGCAGCACGTCGCGTCGAAGTACGCCACGGAGCGTCTCTGGACTCACATTGGTTGGATCATCGCACCATGCCACGCCAGCCTGCCGGCACAGTTCGGCTGCCTCGTCGCGGGGCACATCCAGCATGGGCCGAAACAGATCGACCCCGCTCCCGAGTGGTCTCCGCGGCTGCATACCAACCAGACCGCGTGGCCCGGCGCCGCGAATCATTGCCAGCAGCACGGTCTCCAGTTGATCCTCCGCTTGATGGCCGGTGGCCACGAGCGGCGCGTCGTATTTCATGGCGATCTCGACGAGCGCGGCATAGCGACCCGCTCTCAAGTCAGCTGACGTCGCGGACGGGTCGCCATCGAGGTGGGCCGCTTCAAATGCAAGTCCCAGTCGCCCTGCCTGGGCGCGGACGAGTTCCAATTCGGCATCGGCCGTGTCGCGGCGATGATGGTGGACATGGGCCACGACGATCCGTCCGATCGCGCCAGCCTCCGCGGCCGCTGTCAATGCGAGCATCAGTGCCATCGAGTCGCGGCCCCCACTGACCGCGGCAACCGTGGCCACATCTGATGGCACCGCCGCGGCAACCAGCGCGCGGCGAACCTGCCGCACGAGCGGATGCTGCCCGAGGCGCGGCGACACTACTGTCACGAGGAGATACCCGAACTCAATTTCGTCACCCCAACTTCGTCCCCCACTTGCACGCCGAGCACTTCCGCCACCCGCTCCGGCACCACGGCCCCACCGCCCGCCTCCTGACCGGCGTTGCAGCGAACGGCCTTGAAACCGTCCTCGCCGCTGACGCACACAAGACACTCCTCAACCTCGCCAATCGTTTCCTGAATGTGAACGACGCGGCAGCGGTGTGTGTCTCGCACCAGTGGGATCTCATCCCGTTCGGCCTCGACATAGGGACCCCCATCGAATGGATCGACTTCGTCGCTGTGACAGAACCCCTGCCGCTCCAGCATCCGAAGCGCTGGCATGGCGGCTGGACTCACCCGGCCGATCAACCGCCTGGCCTCGGCCGGAAGGAGGGACACGTAGATTTCCCCCTTGGGAAAGAGCGAAGTGATGAACTCCTTGCTCGTGCGGCTGAATGCGTCGGCCTCGACGTAGGAAAGATTGATGAACCGCCGGCCGAGATGATCCCACAGCATGGTGTGGCCATCGCTGGTGAGATCCCCCATGATTTCGCCGATGAGCCGACAATCGAATCGCTCGGGATGCAGCCCTACATAGGCCATGCGAATCTTGCTCAGCAGCGAGCCAAGTCGAAGCGAGCCGCCGCGGTAGGCACCGGACAGCACCAGTCCTCCCAACTCGGTCGGACCGCTGCGGTCCTCCCCCAACTGCAGCGTCATCTGCACCTGCCCGGCTTGCAGGTCTTCGCTGTAGTGCTCACGCTTGCGAACACGAAGGAAGAGTCGCGGCTGCTCGTTCGATCCCTTCCCGGTGACCAGACTCGACGTCCCGGCTACCGTGTCGGTGTCCAGATCGACCAGCACAAACAGATAGGTACGAGGCCCTTCCAACACATGGCCAGCGAAACTCTCCATTGACAGATGGACACGGTCCAGCAGTGCCTCGGGGTCCGGCGGCAGATTGCCAGAGTGGACCGTGCGGGCCATGCGCAGCAACGCCGACACGTCATCGGGAACGGCATGGCGGATCAAGAACATGCCTCAGTCGTCCTGCCCGTGCGAAACAATGGTCGCCTCGGTGATGTCCATCACCTCGTCAAGCTGCTCAAGGCTCAGCACGCCGACGGGCGGGAGGAATCGCAGATGCATCGGCCCGTGCCCACAGAAGAAACACAACACGCCGGCGTCAAAGAGCCGGTGTACCAGGGCCACGATGGCGGTCTTCTCGCCGCCCAGTGGTGTCAGCCGCATCATGCCGCCGGTGCCGCCCCATGGTGCCATGACACCTCGCGGGCCGGTGACCTCCGGAAAGCAGCGGGGATGTGCCGCAACCATCGCCTCGGATCGCCCGGCGAAGGCAGCAAATAGGCGGGCGTTGTGGCCGTCGGGCCCATACCAGTCGCCCGAACCCAGTCGCTCGATCACCCGGGTGCCCACGGCCATGGCCGCGGTCGATCCAAGAAAGGTGCCGCTGAGCAGGCCCGGCTTCGGATTGAAAGAGGCTCGCCACATGGCGCCGCAGGCCTGCGTCATCTTGCCGACAGTCACCACATCGGCCACGTCACCGAGACCAAGACCCTCAAATCTGAACATTTGATCGGTGCGGCCGAAGGTCTGGATCTCATCAAACCAGATCGGAACACCGCTGCGCCGTGCCAGTTCGATCAGTGGCACGAAGAACTCGCGTGGAGCCGCGGTGAAGCCACCCTCGCCCTGCACCAGTTCCATGACAAAGCAGGCATGTTGATCTGAATGTTCCGCCAGCAGCGCTGCGAGGGTCGCCAGCGCGTCCGCCGACGAGCCTGCCGGATCGGCCGAGTCCCAATATGGCACGTAGTCGGTTTGAATTGCCTTGGGAACGCCTTCGCGGTGGCCGGGGTTGTCACCGATGTGCGAGAGTGTCACCGTCCGCCCGATAAAATTGTGCTCGAACGCGATCACCCGCGGCGCGCCGCTGCGGGCCTGCATGCAGACTTTCAGGGCGATTTCATTGACCCTGCCGCCAGAGCATGCCGGATAGCAGTGGGCCATATCGGCGCCTCCCCGCCGGGCCGCTGCTCGCAGGGTCTGGGCAAAGACGATGGCTTCGGTGTTGCAGTGGAGATTGCCTTGCATCACGACATCCTGCGCGGCCGCCGAGACAGTAATACCAATGAGGTCCGGGTCGCCATGGCCGAATGCGTGCGCGCCGATGCCCGTGATCATGTCCCACTTGACCGAACCATCCACGAGTTCCACCAAGGCCCCACGTCCACGCCCTGATCCAATGGAGGCGTAGAAGGCGGCCCGCCCGCGCACATCGGCGAGTTGGGCGAGAAGGTCGTCCCGGTCTGCGGCACGTCCTTTGACGGCTGCTCGAACGCCCGTGATCTCGGCGTTCGATGCCTCGATGGCCGCAATCAGCTCGAGGCGCGCGGCATGCAATCGATCCTGACAAGTGTCGGTGCTCATACCGGCCATTGTAGATCAGCCCGGCTCTTGAAACGGCAACTGCGTCCACTCACCCCGGTCAGCCGGGCCCCGGCAGGCTTCAAATCGCCGCGCTGCGGGTATGCCGATCATGCAGGCATTGGTGGCGGTGGATTCGCCGTCCTCTGGATACCGGTTGATCGCCTCCAGGCCGCCTTCGCGGTCGATCATCAGGTCTCGAATCGCGTCGACGTCGAGCGTCCCGCCGTCCAGAAGCTGCTCGGCCCGACTCGATCGTGCCACGCTGCTGGGGCTCGGTGATTCTGTTTCCCGCGCGGCGTGGGTGGTATTGAAGCAGTGGTTGGTTCGAATCAGTGGTCGATCGGCAAGATCGCGACGGCTGCATGTGGTCGCCGTGCATTCCAACTCGATCGCGCCGCCCGGATCGGCGAGCAGGAATGTGTGCGCCGCAGCACGCGGCGCAGACTGAATGACTTCGTCAGCCTCTTCGCGCGTGCTGCATCGAATTGCGCGGTGCAGCAGGTTCATGTAGCAGACGCCTGTTCTGGCACCGTCCACCTTGATATTGGTGGTTCCCGTCCAGAGCCCAAGATTGTTCATTCCAATCAGCGTGGGCGCTCCTGCGACCGTGACGCTCCACGTCTCCGGCGCATCACTTGGAAGACGGTGCACCGCGATGATCGAATCGACGTCGAGCGGATGCAGGTCCCAGGTTTGTCCGACAAGCAGCGAACGCTCACTGGTACGAGTCGCAGCGATGGCTACTGAAGTGCAACCCTCATCGCCGCTCGGCGCGATGCCCTCGCAGACAATGTCACGCACGTCGCTGTAATTGGCGGCCGCATACAGGGTGGCAGCATCGACACCGGCTGCGGCGGCGGTGGCGTGGTGCTCGGAAAATCCCGCCGCGTCCCACGCTTCCAGCACATTGAGGCAGGCCGCTCCCTCATCAACCATCATTTCGACGCTGCCGACGGGGTGCTCCACGAAGTACGCACTGGCCGCATGCATCCGGCGGTCAATCATTGCCGCGATTTCAGGCCGGAGCGACGCTCCGATGGCCTCGCCGAGTTGGCGTGGCGTTCCGGAGGCCTCAACGATTGGAAGGACAAGCAGGCTCATGGTTGATCTTCAGCGTATCGATACACGCCTTCACAGACAGGGACCACGGGGCCTTCCATGCGAATTGCAGCGTGTCCCGGCGGCACCTCGATGTAAAGTGTGCCCCCGGGCATGTGCACCGAACAACGACGAGGCCCGTCTCCTAGCGAGGCGGCCACCGCGGCGGCGCCTGTGCCACAAGCCAGCACCAAGCCCACGCCACGTTCCCACGACCGCATCTGCAGATGATCAGCTCCGTCAAACCATGCCACATGCACATTGATGCCGCCGCGGAATCGCTCGTGCGCCTCGCACGCGGCGTACACCCTCGAAACCAGTCCATCGGCGGGCGGTCCATCAACCATCAGCACGGCATGCGGGTTTCCGATCCGAATGACGCGGAGCGTGCGCGGCACGCCATCCACGACAAGCGGCACATCGTCCTCGAATTCAGCAGGCACCAGATCCATGGTCACCATCCAGCCGCCACCGCTGCTGCGAGTTACCTCGGCGTGATGCTGGCCCAGGGCCGACTCGATGATCGTGCTGGCCTCCCCGCCGCCCGCGTGATACGCCGCCGCGCACCGAAGGCCATTGCCACACAGTTCGGCCTCGCTCCCATCCGCATTGACGATGCAAAAGCTCGCAGCACCCCCTGAGCCATCTCCAATCACCAGCAGTCCATCGGCCCCGACGCCTGTGCGCCGGTCACAGATCCGGCGGGCGAGTGTGGCAAGATCATCATCCGGAAGCGCAGCGTGATCGACCAGGACGTAGTCGTTGCACAAGCCATGCGCCTTGATGAAGGGGACCTCGACCACCCTCAACCACTTCCGCGATTCGCTGACGGCCGCAGAATCACCCCAAGATCAACCAGCACTCCGTCATGCCGGTAAAAGTCCAGATTCAACGTCTGCTCGTCCACAAAGGTCAGCACAAGACAATTGGCCCGGGTGTTGTTCGCATACGACATGTCGCCATCGCCCGGGCCGGCGTGCATGCCGTTGCGGTGTTTCTGGACATGGTTATGGAAGTGAAAGAGACCCGTGTAGCCAGCATCGAACATCTGCTGCGGCGCCTCGAATCGGCGGTCGTGCACGCGAATTCGTGGAGGGAACTCCCGCACGTTGAATCGGCCCTGCGCATCAAGGTCGATGACACCACCGTACTCGGTGGTCTCGTCGGCAAGATCACGGTCGGCATAGTCAAACAAGTGCGCCCGCACCTGCGGGGATTCGACGGCATGCAAGGCCATGTTGATCGCGAGCAAGTCGCCCCAGGTCATGACATCACGATGCGCAGCGAGATGGTGATCGATTTCGATGGTCGAGACAAAGCCTGGGTCCTGCTCCCGGTAGTGCCGCTGCCCGGCGATGCGGCGATGGATCTGCGTGTACAGCTGCCCCGGACTCGCCGCGAGCAATTCTGGACGATGGGCGGCGGCTGCGGCCACGACGGGCAAGTCGCGGATCTCCAGCGACGCCCTCCGGTCTGGCGACAGGGTTGCGGTGGCTTGCTCGGCGGCCTCCCAGAAGGCGGACCGTGCAGGCTCTGCGAGTTTGTGAATCCACAGCACCTCTTCGCGATTCCACGGGACAGTGCCAAACGAGACCGCGGCGGCCTGCAGCGGCTTGAGCAGCGGATGCCCACCGTCTTCGTGCGTGGACGCTTCCGAAACCAACTTGATCAAGCGATCGCGGTGACCGAGGCGATGCAGCAGATCCCAGCATCGGTATCGCAGTCCATTCTGCGATGGCTTGGTCGCTCCGAGAAAGGTCTCCCACACGATGCGTTCGGGGGCCCCCGCGCCGTGCATCGCGCGCAGCGCCAGATACTCCGGCCGCTCGGCGTCGGGCAGGTTGCCGGACCACGGCCGGCCCCAACTACTCACGAGCGCCACGTCCAATTCGGTCAACTGCTGCTGGGCGACAAATCCACACACCGCCCGAAGCCAGTCATGGTCACTCACGCGGGGCAGTCGCCGCCGCAGGGTTGTCAAGAGCATGTCGCGATCGACCCGCTCGAGCCAGGCCAGTCCCTCAAGTCGGGTGCGAGTGTCATACCCAGGGCGATAGGCGAGCCCCTGTACGGCATCCAAGCCAGCGGCCTCCGGCGGTCCAGGCTGCTCCATCAGCATCCGCAGGGCATTGCGGTGCACCAAAGAGGTCTCCTTGGGGTTCCGCAGCGAGGCGGCCGGGTCGGTGATTCTGGCCCCGCATCCCGCCTGCCCAGCGGCCGCTACCAACACGCCCACGATGAATCCATGACGGAGCATGGCACCCATGCTACGAATCTCAGACCGGCGGTGATGCGGTCGCCGGGACCCTGCTAGCCTGTCTCAGCGATGACAGACCCCAACCCTCAACCTGATCCAGTGCTGGCCCGTGTCCAGCAAGTACTTGAAGCCATTCGGCCCGCCATTCAGGCCGATGGCGGTGATCTGGAGTTGGTGGGGATGAGCAGCGGGGGCGAAGTCAAGATTCGGCTGCTCGGGGCATGCATCGAGTGCCCCTCGGCCAACATGACCCTCACGACCGGCATCGAGCACAACCTGATGAATCTGGTTCCGGAAGTCACCTCGGTCGTGGCTGTCGCGTAGCGAAAGAGCCCCTCCCGCCCTTCAGAACGACCTCGGGTGGCCCACCACTTGGTGCCGAGCCCGAGTTGGTGTACGCTGTGGGATGGTGGGTCGCGGTTGGTGTATCGCGATCAAACAGTCAGGACGACATCGTGTCGGCAGGAGGGCCGGATCATGCTCGTGATCACACGTCGGGAAGGTGAAGAAGTAGTTATTGGAGATCCCTCGAATCCCATCGGGATCGTGCGAATTGCCTCGGTCAAGGGGGACCGCGTCCGCCTTGCCATGGACTTCCCCCGGGAAGTCGAAGTCCATCGCCGCGAGGTGGCCGACCAGATACTCGCAGAAAAGCCCCCCATCGCCGGCAAAATCGGCGGCGGCGCGGCGCCACGAGAATAAGCACCCGCGGCTCCGCCACGGGGAAGCCGGCAGTCGGAAGTCTGGGGTCGATGCGGCCTCACTCAACCCCGTCCCGGGCCATCTGCCAACGCGCCGAAAAAAAGTTCGTGACGCGTGGTGGGACGCGTCACGAACCGGGAAGGTGTCGGTCCGCCCTGCGTGGGAGAACCGACTGAGAGATCCACCGCGGACCGTGGTCCGCGGGCAGGCGGGGCACGCGGCTATCCGTGCCGCGTGGTGCGTGCCGCCGCCTTGAGCGAGCCATCCTTGGCTCGCTGGTACACCGGGAATCCCCCCGATCCGCCGGGTTCCGGTCGGCGGATCGGACGGATCCGTGCAGGCGTGTTCCGTCCTTGGAAGTGTGCCTGTGGCGAGAAGCGTCCGTGCTGCTCAACGCCTGTGTACTGATGCAACTCGCCCGTCAGCCCGACAAGGGCGATACTTGGATCACTGTTCCTCCATTGGTGTTGTGCGGAGTCGTCGGAGGGCCCGACGCGCCCGCATCATGATTTCGGCCTGCTTGGCCAGTTTGTCGTCTCGTTGGCGTGCCCAGCGTTCGGGGTCGCGGAGTTCGAGATGGTCCTTCACCCCGAGCAGTGTGACCGACGAACCCAAGGATGCCAAGGTGAGCAATCGCTCGGGCACGCGGATGCGACCCGACTTGTCCATTTCCACGCGGCTGGCCTGCGAGTACAACAACTCCTCGAATTCGAGCAGGTCCTCGTCCGGGAGCAACGAGGCTTCGGATGCCTGGGCCATCTGCTCGAAGAGTCGCTCGGGCCAGAGCCACAGTGTGTGGCTGCTGCCAGGCGCCACGTAGAAGGCGGTGCCGTGCTGCGCCGCTTCGAGGCCGGCGCGGATCTCGGCCGGAATCGCAAGGCGCGATTTGGCATCGATCGTGTGCTCGTACTCGCCTGTAAACAGCAACAGTCATTCCTCGCGGCATTCCCTGATGCGGCCGGAGTCACCCACCGTGACTCGAAGTGGCCGTCGGACTCATATCATCCCTGTCGGCTGGGACACTAACCCACATTGCCCCACTTCACAACACATCTCATCCTTTTTTGCCCCAAATGTCCCCCAGAGCGAAAAATGATGGGAGGCCGACCCGAACAGATACCGATTGTACTGTTCCGGCCAGGCCGAGAATTCCGCCAGTTTTTGGTCGACCCAGCCACGATTGAGGCCACACTGAAGGGCTCGGCAAGCTCGCCGGGCGTCTCGCGCCAGTCTGGAGTCGCCACCATGGACGGTCCTGCGATCGATCCGACCATTCCAATGTTGATGCCGCAGCATCCGTTCCTGCTCACCGCACGGGTGGATGATGCGCGGACGGGTCTGGTCACGACGTGGGCGCAGCAATGCAGCGACAGCCCCATGCTGGTCTGCGTAGCCGTCCCCCGCGGAACCGAGATCGAGCCGCTGATTCGCGACGGTCGAACATTCGCACTGACCGCGCTCGACCCAGATGATCGATTGATCCCACGCCGATTCAATCCACCGCCCCCGCGGCATGAGGACCCCTTCGTCGGCATGCGCATCATGACGGCTGCGACCGGGTGCCCGATCCTTCGCCGCGGGCAATTCTGGCTGGACTGTGAATTGGTGGGCCATCTGGCCCCCGACGCCACCCATCGCATGTACATCGGCCAGGTGCTCGCGGCCGGCCGCGGCGATGCCCCCCTGCCGGTCCACACCACCACCAGGCTGAGCACCCTCGCCGCCAACTGACCCTTCGCGCTGGGCGGCATACCATTCGGCGATGTCCGAACCCCTCCGCGCCCGCGTCGCACCACACAACCGACTTGGCCTGCGATACGCCGACGAGGCCGACGCACTGGGGCCGCCACCGGTCTCCATCATTGATGTACACACGCATGTCCGTGGCGGCCAAGCGGTTCACGTCTATCGAGATGTCGCTCGCCGTTTCGGCATCGCGAGCACGTGGTCCATGACGCCGTTGCAGCACCTTTCAGAAGTCCGGGAGGTGCTGCAGAACACCGTGCACTTCATCGCGCAGCCTGACTTCCGAAGTGACGATGTGCTGCACGCCATGGGCGACGGCTTTCTTGAGCACATCACGTCCTTCCACGCGCAGGGGGCTCACCTGGTCAAACTCTGGGCCGCCCCGCGTGCACGCGACATGGGCCGCGACGTTGGCGCGGAAGATCTGATGAGCCTCGATGGTCCCCACCGCCGCGCTCAGATGACGCTGGCCGCCGAACTGGGGATGGGAATCATGACCCATGTCGGCGACCCAGACACCTGGTTCGCCACTCGCTACGCGGACGCCCGGCTGTACGGAACCAAGTCGTCGCAGTACGAGGCTTTCGAGTCCGCCATGGACACCTTCGACGTACCATGGCTCGCGGCGCACTTTGGCGGCTGGCCTGAGGACCTCGCCTTCCTGGACGGCTTGCTCGCCAGACATCCCAATCTGCATCTGGACACCAGCGCGACCAAGTGGATGGTGCGCGAACTGTCACGGCACAGCCGCTGCGACTTGCTGCAATTTCTGAGGCGGTGGCCGGGACGCATCCTGTTTGGATCGGACATCGTCGTGCAGGACGAGCACTGCGAGGCAGATACTGAAGAGGAACACGCTCGTGCTGAAGCCGACGCCTTTGATCTCTACGCAAGCCGGTACTGGGCATTGCGAACCCTGTTCGAGACAGACTACGACGGGGAATCTCCCATTGCAGATCCCGATCTGGCCATGGTTGATCCGGCGCAATTCGGTCCCGCCGATGCCCCACAACTCTGCGGCAAGCGGCTACCGGGCGACGTGCTCTGCTGGTTGTATCGCGGCGCCGCGGAGTCGCTCACCGAGAAGTTGATGAACAGGGCGCCGTGATAGTGGCGTCCAACGACTGGTCCGCATCCAATCGCCAGGCATCGACCAAGGCGCGCCGCGCCGCCACATCCTGATCCCGCCGCCCCGAGATCCACCGCACCACCTCGTCGGTGTGCCCAGGCCGCATCACCAGCACACCGGGTTGGCCCTCCAACTGTGGCTGGGCCGCATGACCTTCAGGCACCAGCACATCGGCCCCACGTGACCACATCATGATCGCTGGCGCCACCGCCGCAACGAGCCCCGATCGATCCAACTGATCTGGAAGCAGCACAACCTCCCCGACTTGCCGAGGGCATTCCGCCATGGTGCTGACCGTCACGTTGTCCAGCCCGATGCCAGCCAGCATGACGCAGCCATGCGGCGCATCCGCTGGCTCGCCAACGATATGAACATTCAGTGGCATTCCCAGCAGGTGCAGTCGCCCAAGGATGCCGATCATTGGAAGCATGATGCCCACGCCATACGGCTCCGCCGCGATGCTGACTCGGACTTCATCCCCCTCGGGCAAGGAGCGACCTTCAAGCGGCAGCAGTGGTCCGTCGCCCGAAACCTGAGTGCCGCCCAGTCGCTGCGCGGTCGCCGCAGAGGCACCGCTCAATGGCACGTCACCAGACTGAACAAGCAGGCGTGCGCAGCGGTCGATCGTCCCGCCGTGATGCACACCATCCAATGCAGCCACGACCCGCTGCCCCGTCTCGGCCGCAACACACATGGCCAGCGTGTCCCAGGCGACGATCACATCATCGGGACTCATGTGCCGGACGGCCCAGGCGTCGAGCCCACGAGCCGCCAGTCCAATGCGACCGGCCGGCATTGGGATGGTCGCGGCCGCCCCCGAGAGACCAGCGCCAAGTGACACGATACGTTCAGCCCGCCGCGCCGCGCAGCGGTGCAGCGCAGCGCACATCGTCGGGCGGCCCGAGAGATCGCGACCGGAAATAAGGTGGATGATACCGCTCACAGTCCGAGCAGGCGATTGCCATGTTGGCTGTACGTGGTGTCGAAGAACAGCCGGGCAATGGCATCCCCACTTCGGGTGGCCAGTTCCCGCTGAATGGCGCTCGGTCCGGTGGCGGCGAGTTGGGACGCCTCCGAGCGGCTGATCGAGACTTGCACCGGCCAGCCCGAAGCCCCGCCCTCGTCATCGCTTGGAAAGACTCGCAGCCCCGACTTGACATCGATGACTTTGACGCGAAAGGCTGCCGTCGGATCCGCAACGCCGGTCACGGCCGGAATGGAAAAGAGTGCGGGCTCCACATAGATCACCTGCGCGACACCGAGCGCGTTGCCAACTTCGTGGATCGCGGCCCGATCGACCGACTTGTCCATCTTGCTCGCCATCCGAATGGCGTCAAGCGGCGACATCATGTCGCTCATGTCGGCGTTCTCCATGAGAACGACGGTGGCCTCTTCTGCGATATCACGCCGCACGCGCACAGGCGTCACGATGCTGTAGTAGTCGTCAAACATCACGACGGTCGGACGATCCTGAAGTTCGTACTTGGCCTCCTGCACCGGATCCGGCCGTGTCACCGCTTCAAACGCTGCTGCGATATTGCAGCCGGTGATGCAATTGACTGCTGTCACCATCACGAGCGTCGTTGCGATGACGCGCGCCCATGAACCGATGCATGAGAGGTGCGTCACAGATTGAGGTCCGGATCAAGCTTCGGGTCGTATTTGTCGGGATGCTTCGGCTCGATGTGGGTGTAGAACAGGTAACTGGTCCGCTTGATGAATTCGGAGAGCAGGCCGGTCTGCACTTCCCACTCCGATGCCGAGTCTCGGTCGAGGCCTGAAAGATCTGGAAATTTCGCTGAGACCTCCCACGCGTCGACGAAAGCGTCCAAGTCGTAACCGTCCCGCTCAATCACACCCACGGAAGCGCGGCATCGGCCCTCCCACAACCATCGGTTGCCGCGGGGATGCAACCGAAATTCCTGAAGATCCACGAGAACCACCCGATCAACGCCCAACTCTTCCGCCATCTCGCCAAAGGCCATGGCATTCCATTGGGGGGTCGAGAACTGCCAGTTGCGAACGGCCACGGGATGCATCAACGTAATGTTCGGCACGTGTTCCTGGAGGCGACTCATCAGTCCGCCGGAAATCTGATCAACCAGATCCGGCTTGGTGTACAACAGGTCAAGCGGCGCGTCGACCAATACGGCAACGGTGTGATGCTCCAGACCGTCGTACCGAGGCAAGACCTCGATGAGTTTCTGATACTCGAAGTTCTGGGCAGCGCCCGCAGCGCCCACCATGCCAGCCTCGCCAGCCCCCAGAATCGTCGGGATCGCCGAAAGCAGCGAGGCACATCCGGCCAGGAGGCCGACGCTCAGACCACACAGTAGCAGCCGTGTTGACCTCATGTGAGGATCCCCGATTGACTGAGTGTGACCAGCCATCCGAGCAGCAGAATGCCAAGTCCAATCCAGATGATCTTTGGGTGTGCAAAGCTCGCAGCGGCGTGCTGCATCGGTGCACCGGTCATCGCCGCATACAGACCGCCAAGAACTGTCAGGCCCGCCAGCACGCTCAGCATCAGACCGGCCGGTTGGGCCAGCAGCGCGCTGCCGAAGTCCGCTCTGGCGGCATGCGCAAAGGCCGTTGTCATGCCGCAGGTCGGGCAGGGCAGGTCCATCGCGGTCTGCCAACCGCAGGCCGGCAGCCCTAAGGCCTGATGCGTGCCCGTTCCGCTTTCCGACGGAGTCAGGGAGACGGCCACTACAAGCGGACTGGCCGCGGCGAGAGCCACGATGGCCGCCACGAAGCGACCACGAATGGACAAACGGGATGCCGGGGAACCGACCATTTCCGAATCGTACAGAATGCAGGAGCTGAGCGAGTCGTCAAGGCGATTGAAGGGGCGACTCAGGCGGAGGAACCGGCAAACACCCACTTGCGTGTACCAGATACACCTTCCAAGGGCCACCGGCGAGCGACCCGGCGCGGTGATAGTCCTCAACCAGCAGATCACAGGACACGGGCTGCTCGGCCCGAATGCCGCTGTCGGCCGCTGCCAGCAGCGGCAGGTGCTGCCGCGCCCAATTGCGAGCAGATTCGAGCGCACCACACTGCGACTCCTCCGCCACCAGATGCACGCCGCCGTCGGCATCGACTGCTACTCGCACACCGGTCGGAACAGGTGTGGGCACTGTGAATGGACGCAGCCCTTCAGGCAAGCGTTCGCTCGATGCCGGCGGAGTCGACCGCGCCTCCACAGGCTGTGGCGTGGGTGTGAGGGTGGACGCGGCGGCGGCCGGCGACGCAGCGAGCCCTACGGGCCTGGCGCGGATGGTACTCAGCAAGTGCGACAGCCCCTCCGCCGGCATCGGAACACTGAGTCGATTGGCCGGTTCGGCCACATCCAGACGCGAGAGAATGCCGACAAGCCGCGCGGTAACGTTCAGGTGTTCGCTGAATGTGCTGGAGAGCCGGCCCCACACTTCCTCCGACACCGCCGGGGACGACCCCGCAATGATGACACCCACTGTCAGTGGATCACCTGCCCGCTCGCTGACCAATTGCTTGACGGCCCGGTAGGCACCCACGACCGCTGCCTGATCGGCACCGGTCACCAGAACAATCTCGTTGACCAAGGCGCCAGCATCCGGCCCGAGCATTCCGCCAAACCCAGCCACCATCCACAGGTGCCCCGCTGCTGGCGCCCCGATGATGTGCTCGAGCGTGCTGGCCTGCAGTGGCCCACCACCGAATTGAACCGCATGCAGCTGGCGGTCATCGATTTCCAACAACGTCCCCGCCCCCCCGGAAACCCCCCCGCAAGTTGCTTCCGGCAGTCCACCGGCGGCGGCGGCGCGCGACTCGCCAGCAACCAACTGCGCCGCGGCCTGCCGCCACAAGGCGCCCCGCACTGGAAGGTGCCCCTCGACCAACAAGACAACCCGATCCCGCAGCGGGTGTTGAGGCGTGGGGACATCGCCCACAAAGATGTCCGCGAGTGCCTCAATCTCCTGCTGGGTACGGTTCATGCCTCGCTCGGGATCGGATCGACCTGCACCCGGCTGATCGTTGCGTGCTCCTGGTTGGGCCCATCGGGGTCGTCTACATTGAAGGGATCGGGGCCTGGCCGTCCATCCACGACCAACTGATACCGATAGGTCCCGGGCGGCAACGGCACCACCGCTTCAAAGGCATTGGCCGCCTGATTCCAACGCAGTGGTGTCGCCGACGTGGACCAGCCGTTGAAGTCGCCGCACACGGCGAGTATCTGGTCAGGTCGACCTGGCTGGCTGAAGCGGACGCCCAGCGTCGTCATGCGGGCGCCGTACGCCTCGTTCGGCGGGGCGGAGGTTCGGGCATGCAGCGGCTCCAACCGTTGAGCTGGAACTGGAACGCCGTTTCGGGTCGCTTGGAGTCGAGACAGAATTTCTCCCGCCCGGGAGGTCGAGACCTCGCGGGCCAGCCCCACATCCTCCAACTCGGGCCGCGGAAGCGAATCCATCCAGTCCAGCAATGCCGCAAAGTCACGCTCGGCCGAACCGCCCGGATCAAACTCGCACACCGGCTGACCGAGGCTGGCCGCCTCCCGCAGCGACTCGTGTTCACGAATCACAAGTGGGGCCAAGTGTGGATCGAATTCCTGCGTCAACGTCTCGAGAATCTTGGCAGCCAGTCGTGAAGCCGGATCATGGATGGTTGGCACAATCCACCGAGGCAACGGCCGACCAAGTCGCCGCACCAGCGCCTCGATGGTGTCCCACTGCCGCCGAGCGCCCTTGAGCGAGAAGTAACCGGTCTCGACGGGAATGAGGGCCTCGGTCGCGGCTCGCAAGGCGCTGAAGGTCAGCGTGCCAAGCGCCGGCGGGCAGTCGATGAAGCAGACGTCAAATCGGCCCCGGCACCGCCCGAGAAAGGTGCCAAGCCGGGATTGCACTTCCATCGTTTCCTCGCTCGAGCGGGCCTCGACCGCTGAGAGCAGCACGGTACTGGGCAACACATGCAGCCGATGGCCAATCTCCCAACAGATCTCGGCCGGATCGATACCGTCCGCTTCGCCTCGCATCACGCTGGTGCTGCCACCCTCGATGGCCTCCTCCGGGATACCCAGACCGGCCGCGCAGTGGGACTGAGGATCCATGTCTACCAGCAGCGTCCTGTGCCGGCGCTTGGCCGACAATGCCGCAAGGTTGATGGCGGTTGTGGTCTTGCCACACCCGCCCTTCTGATTGACGATGGCGATGATTCTCACGATGCTCTCGATGCCGTCAGGGGCCGCTTCGGTGCCACTCTTATCGGCCCCGCAGACCCCCTCGCTTGAGCATCAACGCGAAGTCGGCGGCGACACTGAGTACCAGGCTGCCACGATGTCTTCCACCGGAACATCATCGCGTACGACAGCACCATCGTCGGTGGGCAGCACCAATCGGACGCGGTCGCCCCCCACCTTCTTGTCGTATCGCATCGCATCGCACAACAGGTCGATCGACTGGGGCTGAGCCATACATACGGGAAGTCCAAGACTGCTCAGAAGCGTCCGCACGCGGTCCACATCGGCTTCGGCGCGGAGCCCCAGACGCTCGGCACAGACCATGGCAGCGCACAGGCCGATCGACACAGCTTCGCCGTGGGTCAAATTGAGCGCCGCAATGGGCTCGATCACGTGGGCAAATGTGTGGCCGAGATTCAGCAGCATGCGACGACCCGCCTCACGCTCGTCCGCCTGCACGATGCGGCGCTTGGCCTCGATCGATCTGACGAGCACCGCGTCGATGGCGTCGCGATTCCCATCGTGATAGTCGACGGCGTGTTGCTCCAACAATTCCATGAGTTCAGCATCGCCGATGATGGCATGCTTGACGCACTCAGCCAGCCCGCTGCGAAACTCCCGCAGGGGCAACGTACTGAGGGTGTCGGGATCAACCAGCACGAGCCTCGGAGGCCAGAACGCGCCGGCGAGATTCTTGCCCAGCTGCGAGCGGCCTGGCACCGGGAGATTGATCCCGGTCTTGCCGCCAATCGAGGCATCTACCATCGACAACAGGGTGGTTGGAATCTGGATCAGGTCGATGCCCCTCATGAACGTGGCGGCCGCAAAGCCTGCGACGTCCCCAGTGAGCCCACCACCGACCGCGATGATGGCCGAGTCCCGATCGAGACGGCCGCCAAGCGCCGCCTCCCAGATCTGCTCGAGGGCCGCCATGCGCTTCAGAGGCTCCTCCGCTCGCACGGTCATAATCGTGGCGTCCCAGCCATCCGGCTGAAGTGACCTGAGCACCACGGCAGCATGGGTGGCCGCCACCTGCTCATCAGCCACCAACAGCACCCGCCGCGCCGCGGTCGCCGTGGCAATGGTGGCAGCCGCAGTGGCCAGCGACCCGTGTTCAATCAACACGTCGTAGTCGCCTTGCCGGGAGGAAATGGGAATCCGAGTGCTCATGTCTGGTCTTCCTCATCGGCCCGGCGGGCCAGTTCAGCCAAGGCATCTATTGGATCAGCCGGCAGATCGCCTGGGTCGAGGGTCGACCAGTGCGCATCTAGATCGTCCAGCCTTCCACGCGCGCCAGCGGATCGCCGCCGAGGCGGCCGACGTCCAAACAGGATGGCCAATACGAGGAAGACCACCAGCAGACCGCCCAGCAACGCAGGCATCCACAACTTGATAGACGCCTCGGGCATGGCGAGGAGTGGCCCGGTGGCCAGCACAACGGGGTAGTGACGCGTACGCCCATCCCGGGCCACTTGCACAAGATCCTCGCCCCGCGTGCCCTCGGCCCGCATCCGCGTGCCAACGGCCAGCGTGGTCGCCCCGCTGCTGCCACGCACCACAACCGCCTGGTCGTCGGCCATGCGGAGCCACACGCCGGCTGATGTGGCGGTTCCCTCGTCGATCTGGTCGATGCGGCCCTCGACAGCGATCGGCTCGCCAACGGCGGGCAAGACCGCGGCCTCTGCGGCAGCGGCCAGAAGCCCGGCGATCACGAGGGTGGTCCACTGCACCATTCGAGCCTCCATCCCCGGCGTGCTCGGACGCGTCAAGACGACCCCAAGGGGATTCGAACCCCTGTTCCCAGGATGAAAACCTGATGTCCTAGACCTGACTAGACGATGGGGTCAAGTCGCGGGATGATAGCGGATGATGCCTCGCAGACTCAAAGCACTATGAGCCAGACCACCCTCACCATTCTCTGCCCGATGCGGATGGAGGCAGCGAAACTCGCCCGCCTCGCCCGCCAGCACCGTTGGACACTCATCACCACCGGCATCGGCGCGGTTGCCATCGAGCGGGCGCTCGCCGCATGCCCACCGATCGGTCCCGTCCTCCTCGCCGGCGTCGCCGGAGCGCTCCGAGCAGACATGGAACCAGGCACGGCCCATCTGGTCGCCGAGGTCTTCACGCCGGAAGGCATCCTCCAAAGCTCGGTGATCACCGATGGCATCCGCGTCACCGGCGCGGACGAAATCATCGCTACACCCCGCGACAAAGCCGCGCTGGCCGCGCGAACAGGTGCCCACGTCGTTGACATGGAGTCCCATGCCTTCGCAGTGGCCGCCGAGGCGGCGGGCCGACCGTGGGCGATCATTCGCGGTGTCAGCGACGGGATCAATCATCACCTCCCTGCCGGATGCGATCGGTGGTTCACGCCTAAGGGCGGCCTGCTACCGTTGCGAGCCGCGCGAGATCTTGCTGGACGGCCCCGAGACCTCGTTCGAATGCTGGCGTTTGCCCGACGGGCCGGGCAAGCCATGCGACAGGTCGCCGTGCTGACTCGCCGGACATTTGATGAACACTCCGAGTACTGTGTTGCTCAGACAACGACAGGAGCCTCCGGACCATGATCCTGACCACCATTCTTGCCGCCTCCATGTGCAGCCCGCCCGCAACCCAGACGCTACCACTCCTTCCAGCAGTGCCGAGCATTCGGGCGGCCTTGGACGTGGCCACGCCAACCGCCGAACTCATCCGCAACAGGTCAGACTGGGCGGCCAGTATGTGGGATTCCACTGCGGGCAGGCCGGACGTGGCCCCATGGACAGACACACCGCTGCTGGGCCGCTCCAGCCGCGCGATGTTGCTTCAAGATGACGGGGCGGCCGCCGCAGACGCGCCCACTGTCTTCGGCGCAAAAGGTTCCGCCCGCTGGTCGATCACCGGGCGGTGGGGCATCGATGTCAAGGACACCGGGAACAACGAATATGGTCTCGGTCTTGGATTGCAGTGGTTTCTCGTAGACGACTTTGCCTTCGCACCCGAAGTCAACCTGTGGGGTTTCTCGCAAGAAGGCGAGAACGCGATCGGTGGCAGTTTGGATCTCATGTTTCAGTGGCACATACTCAAAGGCGGCTCGTGGTCGGTGTACGGCGACTTTGGCTGTGGCATGCTCGGCACGAACCACAATGTGCCGTCGGGTGGATCGCAGTTCAACTTCACGCCCCAGGCGGGTTTCGGCGTGACCTTTGACGTCGGAGCCGACCGCCGCTGGATCATCGGCGTCCGGTGGCACCACATTTCAAATGCATCGCTGTACCAGGACAACCCCGGCCGCGACAGCGTGTTGGTGTACACCGGGATGAGCCTTCCGTTCTAGATACGCTTGAAGACCAGCGAGACGTTGTGGCCCCCAAACCCGAACGTGTTGTTGATGATCGCATCAACCTGCTGCTCCCGGGCCTCATGCGGCACGAAATCCAGATCCATGCCCTCATCTGGCGAGTCCAGATTGATCGTCGGCGGCAACACGCCGTGATGCAGCGCCAGCACGCACGCCACCGACTCAATGCCGCCGGCGGCGCCAAGCGCGTGGCCCGTCATCGACTTCGTTGAGGAGAAGGCGAGTTTCTCGGCGTGTTCGCCGAAGACTCGTTTGACTGCCGCAACCTCGGCCGAATCGCCAAGTGGTGTCGATGTGCCATGCGCATTGATGTAACCGATCTGCTCGGCGTTCAGTCCGCTTGAGGCGATCGCAAACTCAAGCGCTTTGCCAGCGCCGGTTCCCTCCGGGTCAGGCGCCGCGATGTGATGCGCATCGCCGGTAATCCCAAATCCGACCAACTCGGCGTAGATCCTGGCGCCACGGGCCGTGGCATGTTCCAACTCTTCGAGTACCAACACGGCCGCACCTTCAGCGAGCACGAATCCGTCGCGGTCGCGGTCGAAGGGTCTCGACGCGGCCGCGGGGTTGTCGTTCCGGGTCGACAGCGCCTTCATGGCGCTAAAGGCGGCAATACACAATCGTGACACGGCGGCCTCGCACCCGCCTGCGAGCATGACGTCGGCCATGCCTCGCTGAATCATCATGCTCGCGTCGGCGAGGGCGTGCCCGCCGGTGGCGCAGGCCGTGGCGACGGCAGTATTGCACCCACGAAGATTGAGGCGGATCGAAACATGCCCCGCCGTTGCATTCACCATGAGTTTCGGCACGACAAATGGGCTGAGTCTGCGGGGACCCTTCTGCTGCAACCGCTCGTACTGCGACTCGATCGTGAGAATGCCACCGATGCCCGAGCCGATCGCAACGCCGCGGCGATAGGGATCGCCGGCACCAAAGTCAATGCCGCTGTCCGCGGCGGCCTCGACCGCTGCGGCCATTCCCATTTGACAGGCGCGGTCAGCCTTGCGCGCTTCCGGCGCCGACATCACGATGTCCGGATCGAAGTCCGAGGCCTCGCCAGCGATCGTCGTGGTCCACTGATCGTCCTGCTCGAAGGCGGTGATGGTCGAGATGCCCGATCGGCCCTCGCACAGTCCAGCCCACAGTGCCTCGGCGCCGACACCGAGATCGGTGACTGCGCCCAGGCCCGTGATCACGACGCGACGTTCCTCAGTGGACATGCTGCGATCCCGAAGGCTGGTAGGCTTGAGCCCGGTCAGCCCTTGGAGGCATCAATGATGTAATCGATGGCGTTGCCGACGGTCTGAATCTTTTCGGCTTGGTCATCAGGGATGGACGTGTCGAATTCGTCTTCGAACTCCATCACCAACTCGACCGTGTCAAGGCTGTCAGCGTTGAGATCATTGGCAAAACTGGTATCGCGGCTGACCTCACCCTTGTCAACACCCATTTGTTCGGCCACGATCTCGATGACCTTGGTTTCAACCTCTGCTTCCGTCACGGGAATGTCTCCTGCAGGCAGGGACCAGTCCCTGCAATGATGGTGGGGATTGTACCGATTCACGCCCGCCGGGGCTTGGAATCAACTGAGCATGCCGCCGTCAACGGCCAGAACGTGGCCAGTCACATAGCCGCCCTGTTCCGAGGCTAGATAGGCCACGGCGTGAGCGATTTCCTCGGGTCGGCCGAGCCGACGAAGCGGCAGCCTCGCCACAGCTTCCTGCACCAACTGCTCGGGCAAGGCGTCGGTCATGTCCGTCTCGATGAAGCCTGGCGCCACCACATTGGCCGTGATGCCCTTGCCGCCAAGTTCCTTGCCGATGCTCCGAGTCATGCCGATCAGCCCGGCCTTGGCGGCGGCGTAGTTGCTCTGTCCCGGGTTCCCCATCACGCCGACGACCGAGCCGATGTTGATGATCCGCCCCCATCGGCCTCGCATCATGGGCCGGGCGGCGGCGCGGCACAGTCGAAAGGCGGCGCGGAGATTGGTGCCGATGACCGCATCAAAGTCCTCGTCGCTCATCCGAAGAATCAGGCCGTCTCGGGTGATGCCGGCATTGTTGACCAGGATGTCCAAGCGACCATGCCGGTCGACGACGCCTGCGAGCATGGCGTCCACCGCCTCGTCGTCCGCCAGATCGCAGGGGCAGGCCTCTGCGTGACCACCTGCTGCGTTGATGGCATCCGCCGCATTCTGGATCGCGTCTTCCGAGCGAGCAACCAACACGACATGGTGGCCATCGCTGGCCAGCCGCTCCGCGATCGCCTTGCCAATTCCACGGCTGGCGCCGGTCACCAGCGCGACGCGTTGGGTCTGATCTGAAGCGGTGGCGGCGGTCATGCGCGGGCTCCTTGCGATCTCGGGAATCGTTGGTTGCGGCAAAGGCAGGGAAGTGTACCGACCGACGGCCAGTTCCTCCCCCGAACAGGCCGCTCAAAGTGCATGAGCGTCCTCACGAGTGGCTACATCCCCGGTCCGCTCGGTCCTCCGCCGCCAGCGCCTTGTCCGGGCCCTGCGTTGGGATCGCCGGAAGAGGCGTCGTTCGCCGAGCCTCGCGCCGCCTCCATGCCGAGATCAGCGAGGTTCAGTTTGGCCTGCTCGGTCTGCACGGCCACGTACCAATCGTCGAACGCATCTCGCCCGAGGGCATCGCTCAGCCCGGGCGGCGCATACGCGGCAACGAGTACATAACCGCTGCCGGACTGGGGTGCCTGCGCGACTTCCCACATCTGACCCTCGACCCGATCGGCGAATTCGTACAGGCCCAGCACCGCGGGACGACCCTCATTGGTGACGCCCATCCAGATCTCAATGCCCTCGATGTCGGCGGCCAGTTGGGCCAGTTCTCCGGAGGCCTCGAGGTTGGCCAACTCCTCCTGCTCAATCGGGCCGAAAAATGGCTTGAGCCGATCGGCGCGGCCGGTGGCGAAGCCGTCGAAGAATGTCAGTAATCCAATCCGCTCTTCGTCGGTAATTGGGGCTTGCCGCTCGTCCATCCAGACGCGATCGTCGATGTCGTACTGCGTCATCAACTGCTCGATCGAGGTCGCGGGCGGCGGACCTTGGTCGACCTGCGTCACAACTTTCTTAACTTCTTTCGGCGGTGGTGGATCCTCGCATCCAAGCATTGGAAGCGCCACCAAGCAACTCATTGCAAGCGTCACACTATGCCGAAACGGTCGAGTCTGGTTGATCATGATTCTGCACCTTCACGGATCGTTCAATCCGTCGCATGAGACCCTTAAGCACCTTGCCTGGAGCCAATTCAATCCACTGATCGTATCCCGCCTCGACCATATTTGCCAACTGGCCCGCCCACCGAACCGGGCTGGTGATCTGTGAGACCAGCGTCGATCGAATCGCATCCACATCATCCGGCTCGTATTGCATTGCGGTCACATTCGACCAGACCACTCCGAGGGGCGGCCGCATCGGTGATGCTGCGAGCACCTTGGCCATTTGATCGGCCGCGGGTCGCATGTGGGCACTGTGAAAGGCCCCAGCCACCGTCAGCGGCGTAGCACGCCACCCCCGATCGCTACAGGCCTTGGCGGCCCGCTCGCACAGGGCAGCATCGCCGCTGAGCACGATCTGCCCGGGCGCGTTCAGATTCGCCGGGACCAGCACACCGCCCGCCTGGCTCAACTCACCGCAGAACGCCTCAGCCTCATCTTCGGTCGCGCCCATGATGGCCACCATGCCGCCCTCGCTCGCCTCCGCCGCCTCCTGCATCAAGGCGCCACGGCGGGCCACAAGCCGAAGTCCGTCCTCGAATGAGAAACATCCCGCCAGGTGCAATGCCGAGTACTCGCCCAGAGAAAGTCCCGCCGACACGGCGGGCACGGCATCCGATCCGTACAGCCCATGCCAACACGCCACCGAGCATGCATAGATCGCCGGCTGACTGACATCCGTGCAGTTCAACCGGTCGGCCGGACCATCGAAACAGAGTTCGCTCAGCGGAGCACCGAGTGAGTCACCAAGTGTCTCATCGGCCCGATTGAAGATGGCCTGTGCGGCAGCGCCTGCCTTGGACCACGCCCGTCCCATCCCGACCATCTGAGCACCTTGCCCGGGGCACAACGCCGTCACATTGATCGTATTCATGTCGATCATTGTACGACACGCCGCCTTCGCGGCGTGCCCTCATCTCGTGATTGCCTGATCGCGCAGAGTTGCCGCGCTACACCTTCCACACACTCGAAGCCCAGGTCATGCCTCCGCCGAATGCCACCATGACGATGATGTCGCCCTCGGTAATCTTGCCGGACTGCCACAATTGATCCAGGCAGAGCCCAACGGAACCGGCGGAGCTGTTTCCGTAACGGTCGATGTTGATGTACACCTTCTCGTCGGGAAGACCGAGCTTTTCCTTGGCCGATTGAATGATCCGAATGTTGGACTGATGGCACACAAACTGTGCGACATCGTCAACGGTGAGCCCCGCGGCGTCGAGCGATTCCTTGATGACCTCCCGGAACTTGGTCACCGCAAACTTGTAGACCTCCCGGCCATCCATGCGCAATGTTCCCATCCGCGCGCCTACATCTACGATGTCCTGGGGGACATCCCGCTGCTTGTTTGGTATGAACAGCGATGGCCAAGTTCGACCGTCGGCTTCCAAGACCTGATGAATACAGCCACGGCCAGGGTCGCTGTCACGCTTCAGGATCGCGGCACCAGCAGCGTCTCCGAAGAGAATCGCCACACTGCGATCGTCATAGTCGACGGCGGTGCTCATCGCGTCGCATCCGATGACACCAATCGATCCAAATCGGCCGGAACGTACGAGCGAGTCGGCGATGTTGATCGCGTAGACGAAGCCCGAGCAGGCGGCAATGACATCGAATGCGCCAGCAGGCTGGGCATCGACCGCGGCCGCGATCCTGCATGCATTGGAAGGGCAGCTCATCTCCGATGTCACCGAAGCGTGGATAATCAGGTCAAGATCGCTGCCGACCATTCCTGCATTGTCCAGCGCCTTGCGCAACGCGTCGGTCGCAAGCGAAAACTGCCCCTCATCCTTGTCGGGATCAAGCACCCTGCGTTCTACAATCCCCGTCCGCTGGCGGATCCACTCGTCCGAGGTGTCCAGTATCGCCGACAGATCGTCGTTGGTCAGTCGCTTGTCGGGCACTGCCGAGCCGCATCCTGCCAGTCGCACGCCGCAGGGCGTCTCGGCAGCCATCAGGCTTCGACCTGCTGACTTGCCAGAATCTCGACGATTCTCGCATTGACGCCGAGTTCGACGAATCGTCTGGCAGTCCCGAGTGCATTGGTGATCGTGCGAGCCTTGCTGGATCCGTGACAGATCAGGCAGCCACCGTTGACGCCCATGAGCGGCGCCCCGCCATACTCGTGGTAGTCGTACTCGGCGTACAACTTCTCAACAATCGGGGCGAACTGCTTGGCAAGATCCGGGTCGGTCAAGCCGAGTTCCAGCCTGAGCCGCTTGAAGATGCCGCGACTCAGTCCCTCGGTGAGTTTGATCGTCACATTGCCGGTCACGCCGTCGGACACGACCACATCACAGTCGCCATCAAACACGCCCCGGCCTTCAACGTAGCCAACGAACTCCACCGCCGGGTCGTCTCGCAGCAGGTCACGGGCCCGCTGCATGTCATCGGTGCCCTTTTGCTCTTCTCCGCCGACGTTCATGAGCCCCACCCGTGGCTGCTCGATGCCAAGCACCCGCCTGGCATATACGGTGCCCATGACGCCGTACTGGTACAGGTGATGCGGCTTCGGATCAATGTTGGCGCCAACGTCGATGAAGGTCACCGGACCGCCGAAGGTCGGCACCACCGCGGCAATGCCAGGACGGGCCACGCCCGGAAGGCGGCGCATGTGCATTTGCGCGGCGGCGACAAAGGCACCTGTGTTGCCCGCTGAGATGGCCATGTCCAGTCGTGCCGCGCCAGCCTTGGGGCCGGCCATCCGCGCCATCTGGACCAAGGCCGAGTCCTGCTTGGATCGGGCCGCCTCGACCGGCGAGTCGTTCATTCCGATTTCGTCTGACGTTGGAATGATCTCGACACACCCAACATCGACTTCACTCGCTGCAACCTCGGTCTCGATGACCGATGGGTCGCCGAACAACACCAACTTGTCGCCGGAGACGAACGTGGAAGTAGCCGTCAGCGCGCCTTCGAGGATTGGGGCTGGCGCAAGATCGCCCCCCATGACATCAACACCGAGTCTCATGAATTCAGACTGTACCCGACGTCTTGAGCGTCAGCCCGGGTCGGACGTATCCGCAGTCGACACAAGCCGTGTGTGGCCGCTTGGTCGCGCCGCAGGAGGGGCACTCGATCAGGTTCGTCTTGGACAGGGCCAGATGGCTTCGACGCTTCCCCTTACGAGTCGGGGATATCCTGAGTTTGGGCAGGGCCATGGCAAGATCTCCTCAAGGGCTGGATGGGCCGGGATGGATCCCTTCCGGGGCGGTCCAGCGAGCCACGCAGGATAGGCGAGAGGGCGTTTTTTGTCAATGACAGCCCCACTTCGCGGGGCTGGCGAGCCCGCCACGCGTCGCTACAACAGATGCAGCCAGTCTTTGAACAGAAAGTCAAATCGCTCGGTCAGGAGCGTGATACGACCCATGACCGTCAGGCCGAAGGCCGCGCCGAAGGTGACCATCAAAACCAGAATGCCGCCGCGAGCCGTCTTGCCGACGAGACCTGTGTGCTCCATCGAGAAGAAGAAGTACACCAAGCAAGCCAGCACGCTGAGCAGGATCACAATGGCGCTGACCGAGGGCCAGAACGCAAAGGTGTCGGCCGCGTTGACGGCCCAGAGCGATGTGATCGTACCCTTGATCTGCAGCAGAAAGTCCGACTCCAAGTGGGCCAGCAGCCGGAAGCCAGCGGTGGCGCCGATGATGAAGGCCAGCGGCCAGCGCGCAATCCATCCGCCGCTGGGAAGCAGTCGGCAGACCAGCATGATCGAGAGGATCAGGGGAATGATGTAGATCCAGTGCCAGTGGTAGTCGTCTGCAAGCCCAGGCGTGGTCCACGATCGCACGAGCCCGGGCCACAGGTTGACCAGCAACTTGTCCACGATGCCCGTGTAGAACGAGTACACCATCCAGTACGCAGCCGACGCGCCCACGACGAGCGCCTCGGCCGTTTTGTAGAAGGGGTTGTCGCCGATCAGGAAGGACATGATGCAAAGCGTCAGGATCGCAGCGAGCCAGACGCCGATCGTGCGGTTCCAACTCATCACTGCGGCAGCCGGGCGATCAGCGGCGCCCGCAGGCAACTCCGTGACCGTCTCCCAGGATGACGCGACCACGACCGTTCCAGCGGCCGCTGCCGCCTGCCCCGCTTCGCTCGCGCTGGCAACCCAACGCTCTGGCGCATCTGCGGTACCACCGAGCGCCACATACGACTGCGTCTCGGGCACCACCCAGACCTGTCCGGCGTCAAGCACAAAGCCGGCCACCACCATGCCCACCACGAGGACAAGCAGGCCGACGATCCAGCCAATCAATCCGCCACCGGTTGCTTTCGGGGCATGTGTTGTGTCATGTTGGCTCATCAGGCATTCCCCTGACTTCGATCAATAAAGAAGATGACGTTGCCCAGCAGGATGAGGGCGACCATCAGCAGGTGGGCCACGAACTGGGGTCCCATCCGCTGCTGCGCGGCCGTCGATGAGAACCGGGATTTGACGAAGGCAGGCGTCTTGAGATCGGGATAGTGCTCGCTCATGATCTTCTCGTAGCCGGCCGCCCCCTTGATCGCCGCAAGCAGACCGCTGAGCGGGTCTGGAATGTACGGATAGAAGAGCGGCGCCTGCACGCCGGTGCAGCCAGAGACCATCGGCAACTTCGCCGGGGTCGCGGCATACTGAATCCATTGTTTGGTGCCGGGGTCGCCGGCGCTGATGCTGATGAGCAGGTCCATCGACTTGGCCGACTTGAGCTTCATCGTCATCGGTATCTCTTTGAGATCCTGCTTGCGAGAGTCGGTGATGAAGAGTTGCTTCCAATCGACGATGATGTTCTTGATGACGGCCTCGCCGCCAGGCTTGTAGCCAAAGGACACGTAGTCGGTGCCGTACTTCAGGTGGGGATACTCCTCCTGAAGGAGTTTCATGGCGTCTTCGATGAAGGGCTCACCAAGCGGCCACAGGCACATGAAGTAGATCTTGTGCTTCTTCTCGGCGAGGTGCCGCGTAAACGACATGGCCATCGGCAGCAGTTCGCCCTGCGAACCCGGGTCGAAGTCAAATGAGAGCAGCACGCGAGAGCCGTCGGGGAGATCCTGGACGGCGTCGAAGACGTTCTGGTCCATCATCGTCACTTCGGACGGCGGCTCGAACCGCATCAGCACCGGGATGGCGACAGCGAGTCCCATGATGAGGAAGATCAGTCGTCGATCGAGATTACGGAGGAGATTCAACATGGGTCAGTCCGCCGATCCAAGGTATGAGCGGTCAACGCCAAGGATGACCTTGAGTGAGGTGGACACGATGCCAAGCGCGATGCCGATCATGATGGCCCGGTTGCCGGCCTTCTGCGGCACGTCGAGGATCACCTGCGTGAGGTTCTCCAGTCGCAGGCCGTTGAGGAGTTGGTACCACCAGCCGCCGATGTAGTTGTTGGTTTCAATCGCAAGCGCGTGATGCTCGCCCACCATGTTGGCATAGGCCACGCCGCCAACCACAACGTCAGTGAGTGGCACACCTGCCTTCACCTGCATCCCAACCGCAAGGACAAACTCCTGGCTCGCTGCCGGGAACCCCGCCACATACGACTCAAGCGTCGGCAGAAAGTCGGTGAGCCACACGCCCGCATACACCTGCCCAAGAAGCACGATGAAGGCGGTGCCAAGCAGCAGCGTCGCCTCGACGTTCTTGGCGCGGAAGGCGCGGAAGGCGGCCGAGGCGATGTAGAAGGCGAGCATCGCAAACATGGTCGCCGTCAACGGCACGAGTCCGTACTTGTAGATCCACCAGAAGGGTGAGCCTTCTTGCACGACAGGGGCGGTCCATGCATTGGTGGCCGCCGACGAAGTCGGCATCGCACCGATCTTGAACAGGCCGATGATGAGGGTCACGAAGAAGGCCGTCAGCGTGATGCCCGCATAGCCCCACCCCGGCTGTCGGTTTGAAATCTTCGAGAGGTTCAGAAGCAGCAGGTTGCCAGCGCCGAGCACCATCGCGGCGGCCGCGAGGATGATGAACATCTCCATCGCATCGGCCCCCCACTTCTCCGTATACGGCACGAAGTAGGTGGCGATCATCAGCACGCCGACAAGCGCGGCGATGAAGAGCGGAATGGTTCGTTTGGCGATCATGAGCCATCTCCCCCGCCATGTGGCTGCTGGGCGAGCGACTCGAGCTCAACGGCGATGTTGGCGTCGATGATCTTCACCTTCTCCTCATTCGGCACAAGTCCCTCAGTGCCCAGGATGTTGTCCTTGATGTAGAGCTCGGCAATCTGCCAGCCACGCCAGGTGTCGAGCGTCACGGCCAGCGTTGCAATGAGACAGCCAAGAACGAGCAGGGCTGCGGCGATGATCTTGCCGATATCCTGCCCCTTGAGCGATCCAAGTTGCTCGGGGTCATTGGAGAGGTAGGCCGACGCCGCGAAGAACTCTTCGCCGATCAGCGTGTAGTCACAGGCTGCCACGAAGAACGGCAACTGCGATGGCATAGCCGTACCAGCCACCTGAATGGCACCGATCGAGTTGGCCGTCTCGGCGAGGATGAGCGACTCGGCGTAGAACGCGCCCATGTAGAAACAGGCCGCGGGCTCTTCTCGCACCATCACACCCTGCACGCCGGCTGTGTAGCCGAACTGCTCGTCGGTGAGGTAATAGATGTTGTCCTCGTTGTAGGCGTCCGGGCGGCCTTCTCCAAGGTACGCGGCCTCAACGGTTTCGCGAGCAGTGGTCATCACGAGCGATCGGGCCGTTGGCACCTTGAGTTGCGCGTCGTACTGGGCCGCTGTCTTGGCGACGTTGGCCAGAACCGTAATTCCGGCCACCGTCTGAATATCGTTGATGTCGAGGATGCCCGGCACGAACAGCACGGGCTTGCCCATTTCGGTTGCCCGACCGACCGCTTCACTGACGGCTTCCAAGCCGGCGATGGGACGCACCTTGATCTCGCCGCCCTGCTTTGCGTACCACACGAAGCCGATGATCACCAGACTGATCATGAGCATGATGATCAGGAACCACAACTTGCCAACGTTGAAGTACTCCATCTGGGCAGTGACGGCGAACCCCGCTACCGCCAGCGGCGAGAAGGTGTCGCCAGGGCCCGTGGCTGCGACGGCGTAGAGATACGTGGAGCCGGCCTCAACGTTCTCGTCGACAAATCTGGTTCGGCCGTAGGACACTGAGCCGATTGGCTGCTCGGCTTGGAAGTCAAAGTTCGCCGGGAAGCCGATCTCGGACGCGCCCGTCGCCTGCTCACCGATACTCTCGAGTCCGTCGCCGGTTTCTGCAACCCTTCGGAAGATGGCGTATCCGGCAAGCGCCCGCTTGCCAGCGACGAGCGCAGCCTCGCTTGGCGAGGTGCTCCACATGACCAGCATCTGGGTGCCGATGTCGTCCGGGACATCCTCGACGCTCACATCGGTTGGCGGTGCCAGGGTGATGTCAGCTGCGAACGACTGCGTCGTCCACGCCAGCACTGCAGCCAGCAGCAAGCCCACGGCGTATTTCATGCCGGTCATTCCCATATCAGTTCCACGTTCGCCCGCGGCACGATGGCCGTTTCGCCGGAGGGGAACTTCACCTCCAGCACGCGGGCCTTGGATCCAGAGCCAAGTTCATGTGGTTCGGCGGGAAGCGCGGACACTTCGCCGATCATTCCAAACCACGGATCGCGAATGACTCGCAGGGTCCGGCCAATGGCAAGTTCGCCGCTCTCCGAATCGCGGCTGTGCGCGTCGGCAGGAACTTGAGCGAGCGGAATAATGAGTTCGGGCCGCATGACACCTGCTCGAATCTGCGTGGCACCGTTGACCGATGCCTCCTGACCCACATGATCCTTGAGCATTACAAAGGTCCGCTCAGCCATGGCGATGTCGCCGAAGCCTTCGGTGACGATCACCGTGATGCCGAGTTCCTCGCGGCCTGTAATCGCGACGCCGAGGTCGTAGCCAAGAAGGTTCTTGAGATCTTGATCATCAATGCCACCGGAGATGATCGCGGCAGCGCCGACATCTTGCGCCTTCTTGATCGCAGCCACGGTCATGCGGGCGCCGCCGATGATGACGGTGTCCTTCATGTCGTCACTGATGCAATCGGGCGTCAACTCCTGCTCATGCGTATCGCAGGCCATGACGATGCGGCCGTGCGTTTCGCCACCGACTCCGAAAATGCCTTGCACGTACGCGACATCGGTTTCGATCTCGCAGCCTTCATGCTCACGAACGGCAACGACAGTGCCGCCCACATACGCTCGCACCTGCACTGGCAGTGGCGCGCCGCGAATGATGACCTGGCCGGTCACGGGTGAGACGGTCTCGACCGTGCCCGCAAACCGGCTGTGCACAATCGTCTTGAACATGCCGAACATGCCCTTGGTCCGGGCGATTGGCTCGTCCAGCGCGATCGGATCACCTTCACTCTTGAGCATGCAACCGATGACGTCCTTCGGGGGCAACGACATCTGGTTCGAAAGGTTGATTGGATTCACGTTGCCGGGCAGGCTCGTCTCGGCGACGATGTCGTCGGCGGAGACAGTGTCGCCCACCGAGACCCTGACCTCGCCTGCAATCGGAAGCCGCCGCATGCAGCGGTGCTTCTTGTGACGAGTGACGAGCAGTCCGGGTGTATAGGCCTTGGCCATCGTGTGTCCACGCCGCTCAGACGGCGACCGGCTCCTTCTCTTCGGCATACACGTCGAGGGAGTCCAGCCAGCCCTGTACAGTCTTCTGGCACGTGGGGCGATCTTCGGGCAGCGTGAGCGGACGTCCTCGGCCATCGAGAATCAGGCCAACGGTTCCACCGCGAACCTCCCGCTCGAGTTTCTTGCCGGGTCCAGCGCCGAGATCGATGCTGCGGGCCGGAGTCAGCGTGATCGTGGCCCGATCGTCCATGCCCATCTCGATCAACTTGAGTTCGCCGCCGGCGATTTCACCCGACTCGGTGCAATCACCGCTGAGTTCATATTTGAAGCACGTCTTGCCGGGCTTGGGAGTGCCCTTGCCGCACACACAGGTGCCGAGATAGATCAGGCAGTCTCTATCGAACACCTGCTCAGCCGCCTTGGGGTGCACGCTCGCCAGTACGCCAAGGTGCGGCATCATGAAGATGGAGTCCTTGGCGAGCATCGTGACACCCTCCGGCTCGAAGGCGTCGATGAGCAACATGGCCGTCTGGTGCATCCGCGGAGCGTGGCTGAGCACACCGCCTGAGGCGACCAGCAGGTTGAGTTTCATATTGTCGACGATGGTCATACCGCCGGTCTGCTGACTGAAGGTGTCACCGACCGTTCGCTGCTGCTGCACACCCTTGAGGGTGGTGGCGAACTCCTTGTGCTGTTTGTAGGCCAGTCGCAGGGCTTCACGCGCCACCGCCTGCTCAAACATCAACGCCTCGCGTGTCTGCGGAATGGTCGTCGGGCGGATCATCTTGTTCTTGACGTGGTTGCGGAGTTCCCGCTCATCCATGTCGAAGGGCACCCACCGCAGCACGTTGGGCATCGTCGCTTCGGCGCACACATTCGAGATCGAATAGGACATGCCGAGATTGGCGCTGACCGTTCGATTGAACGTCTCATCGAAGACGCTGAAGACGTCCGTCGTCGCGCCTCCGATATCGACGCCTACGACGTTGATGCCCTGCAGGCGGGCGACGGTCTGGAGGATGTCCCCCACCGCACCCGGAGTCGGCATGATCGGGGCGCCGGTCCACTCCATGAGCCGCTCGTAGCCGGGCGCCTGCGCCATGACGTGCTCGAGAAAGATGTCGTGAATCTTGTCGCGGGCCGGGCCGAGGTTCTCCCGCTCAAGCACCGGACGGAGATTGTCGACAATCTGCAGGTCGAAGCCTTCTTCGTCGAATACGGAAGAAATGGCGTCGCGTGCTTCCTTGTTGCCCGCGTAGATGATCGGCATTTCGTAACTGCTGCCGAAGCGAGGCTGTGGTTTGGCGGGCGCGACCAGTTCGGCGATCTGCACGACCTTGTCGGTGGTGCCGCCGTCGGTGCCGCCGGAGATCAGGATCATGTCGGGCCGCAGATCGCGGATACGTTGAATCTGGTCATGTGGTCGCCGGCCGTCGTTGGCGGCGATCACGTCCATGACAATCGAACCGGCGCCGAGCGCCGCCCGCTTGGCGCTGGCCGCGGTCATCTCGGCAATCACGCCGGCAACCATCATCTGCAGGCCACCTCCGGCGGACGAGGTCGAGATGTAGATGTCACATCCCTCGGTCGCGGTTGCGGGCGAAATGATGCGGCCGTCATCGTCGACGAGGCGTCGACCGGCCAACTCGCCAATTTCACTGACGCTGTTGAGTACGCCCGCCGTCACATCTGCGAAGGGCTTCTCGACGGTCGTCGGCGCTTCGCCACGCTGCGTCTGCCGGTACTCCCCATCGACGCACTCGATGAGAATGGCTTTGGTCGTCGTGCTGCCACAATCGGTGGCGAGAATGACCTTGATCTGTTCAGGATCAATCTGGGACATTGGATGGTCCGTCGCCGCCGTCCGCGGGGGCGGGCGGGGCGTCTGAGGCTCCTTCTGAGTCTTCCGCGTCGGGGCCGACCTGGCTCCAATGCTCCAAGCGGCGGCAAAGGTACTCGACCGAGCCCCGCTGCTCAAGAAAAGTGGCAAACTCCTTGATGGCCTCGGTGTCCAGAACGACCGAAATGATGGGCCGAAAGAAGTGAATCGCCTGCGATGCCACAAAGTTCAATGGCCGCCCCATCTCCAGCGCCATCAGCGCGGGCGTCGTCATTTGACGCCGCACCACAGCCTTGGCGGCTTGGTCCACAATCTCGGCCATTCGCTCGGTCGGCTCAGCAGCTCCAGACTTCTCAACCTCGAATGCCTTCCGAAACTCATCGCGCCAACTCATCGGGTGCAGTGACCGCCAGTCACTTTATCTCCTTGCTGTACAACGACTTGTAAAATCGCATTTTGTAACCTGTTCTCGCACCTCGAGATAAAGTGACCAGCGGTCACTTGAGGGCCTCGTTGATGCGGGGGATGATGTCGGTGGCGTGGGGGCCGAACAGGAGGCTGATGCCGGCGGTGTCGAAGACCCCTGCTCGCAGGCGGGGCGACACGTAGCCACCCTCCTGATCGTGGCGGAACTGCTTGATCTCGGACCACCGTAAGGTCCGTGTTCGCAGGGGATAGCGGACCGCAATGCCATGCTCGTCCATGCGATAGCGGCTTGGCAGAAAGAAGCGGTTCAGGGTCATCAAGAGAAACAGAATGGCCCCGCCGGCGGCCAATGGACCCACCGTGGGATCGTCCACTACCAACCCCACCAACACACCGCACCCCAGCACCAGAAGGGCCGCCAGCACCGCCTTGGCGGGGTGCTCGCGGAGCGGGTGGGCGGTCCATTCGTAAGGGGGGGCGGCCTGGGACATGGGAACCCGGAATGGTATCAGTCACCGTACGGGGCGGATGTCAATGGGGACGATGTGGTCGATCTTCTGAGCATCTTGACCGCTTGGGGCACCCGCCGCTGAGATCAGCGGTCGGGCGCACTGCGGGCTCGCAGCAGGAGATCCCAAGCGGCCTGCCACTGCCGCTTGTGGGTTTCGATCAGGGCGTCCTGCACCGATTGCCCGAGCAGGTCCCCCTCGGCGGTGGCCACGACGATGTCCGGTGTGATGCCAACGCCCTGAAAGGCCGGGATGTCGTCGAATCGTTTGTATGGAGCCCCTCCAAAGCGAAGGCTTGATCCATCTGGACCCTCGACGTCAATGAGGCAGTACTCGCTTCCACTCGTGCGAGCGCCGACAATCGGCGCTTCCAAGTCCCGGCGAAGCAGCGAGGCCAACCACTCGCCATAACTGCCGGTGAACTCATTGACCAGGATGACTGCGGGGCCGCTCGTGATGGATGAACTGTCTGGAATCGTGCCGACCCGGGTGACTGTGATCAATCCGAACAACTCCTTGGTTTGATCCGCGACGACCATTCTCACACCGCCGGACAATAGACGCTCTATGGCCATCGCGAACCCCGGCCAGTGTCCTCCGCGTTGAAACCGAAGATCGATCAGCGTGCAGGTCGTTCCTTTGAGTATGTCCGCTGCGGCATCAAGGTCCGCCTGAAGCAATTCGATCCCTTCGTCGCTCCCGGGAAGCTTCCTAGGGGGTTTCCATACAAGGATGCCGACACCATCGAGCGTCCATGCCGAGAAATAGGTGCCCCAGTACATCTCGACCGTGTCCACTTCGATCGCCCACTCATCAATGAGTTGCCGATTGGCCTCTTTGGCATTGGCAAACAATTGTGTGCCCGCGGATGTCATCTCAAGGTGGTCGCGGCCCCTTACATCCACATCGAGTCCCCGCCGACGATGCAATGTCATCTGTGACTCATCAGTGGGTGACCGTAAGCGCACCACCAACTCGGATCCCTCCGGACCAATGTTGAGCACACTGCGAAGTGTCGAATGGGTCATGGAATGTGAACCATTGAACGCCTCGACGGTCCATCCGTTCAGGTTCTTGTCATGCGATGGCCTCGTCAATCCTAGGGATTGACGAGCGTCATGTGACCGATTCCACAGGACAGGGCGACCATGCACCTGCAGCACACACAAGTCGGTCGCGCCGAGCGGGCCGTCATGCATTTCCCAGAGTTCATAATTCGGCCGAAGCACCAAATGGGGATCGCCCATCTCGTAACACATGCGGGCGAGCGTGTGGTAGTACTCGGTGACGGACTGCGCGTTGACAACGGCGTTTCGCCACTTCGATCGGAACTCGGGCGTATCGATGCCGGCCTCATGTGCATCCGGATAGTGCTCGACCATGGCACCGTGGTAGGTGTCGAAAGTCCTCTCTCGAAGGGATGCGTCGTAGCCAATCGGACCGGATGATCCGCAGCCCGTGAGGATCGAGACGAGGGTGAGCGTCGCGATCACTCTGGAGTAGAACACAATCAGCACACGTTGATCGCGACACGAGTACATGTCGACAAGGCTATGTGCCATAGCCCATGCTCGCAAGCGATGTGGCATGTCCACCAATTGTCAGTGCCGACAGCAGCCGAAGCGATCATCCTCGTGTCCTGCTCCGACCACTCTGGCATCGTAGCGCGGGTGACGAATTGTCTGCATGAAACCGGCAGGAACATTCTCAATGCGGCCCAGCACACCGACTTTCAGAGCGATAGGCTCCTGCAGCGGCTGGCATGTGTCGTCACGCGCGTCTCGCACCGCGATTCGGTACAGGACATGGTCCGCAAGGGCCGCGACATCGAACGCGCCGTGCTCGCCCGCGCCGTACGCTGGTATCTCGAAGATCGCGTCATCGAGCACAACGGCCGCGCGATCGTCTTCGCATAGCCGCAGTGGCGAGTCAGCCCCGAAGAGACCAATTTGATGACACGCTCAGCCGCAGGGCCCGTAGTGCGCCAGCAGTATCAACAGGTCGTCGATGCCGGTCGTGCCGTCGCCGTTGAGATCGCCACCTGGCTGCCCCCACTCCGCAATGACCACCAGCATGTCATCAACGTCCACGATGCCGTTGCCGTTGAAGTCGCTGCTGCACGGCTGGGTAGATCCGATCAGCCTGCCGCTTGTCACGACCCAGTCGCCGCCCGATGACGTCTCAAGTGTTGGCTCGCCGACCACCCCCCTGAGGATGAAGTTCCCTCCAGCCATGTCATACGATGCGAAGATCGACCCTTGCTCCATCCAACCGCCAAAGGTCGCAGCCATGACGGCAGCGGCGATCAGCGTGATGGCACTTCCGATGATGATGTGTCGAAGCATGTGTGTGTCTCCCGATCCTCGCATCACTGGGGCTGCACCAGCATGAGAATCTGCCCATACCCATGAGGCATTGGCATCAGCGCCTTACCAACGACAGTGCCCGGGGCCGGCGGGCCTCCCATCGCGGCCGCTGACATCACGGCTCCATCCCGATTGTTGGATCGAACCAACAGATCACCGACCTTGATTGGCGCGGCCATCGCATCGGCTTCAACGACAGCGCGACCCATCACGACGACCCGGTAGTAAATCGGATCGGGATCGTTGACCTTGCCCACGGTGATGACCGCATCGCCCTCATGCCAGGTGGCCCCCGACCACGCTTCCCCGGCAATGACACCGACAACCAATTCATCGATGCCCATCGCGGCGTCGGTGACCTCCAGATCCCCGGGCCTCATGCGATCAATTCCGACAAGCACACCATTTTGCGGAGGCGTGCTCCCATAGTAATACACCTTGAACACACAACTGATGCCGTTGCCGCCATTGAATTCACTCCGACCAGCACGCACGCGGGATTCCTGCGAGTCGACGAAGATGCTTGCATTGAGCGGGTTTCCGTTGGATGACCACGTACTTTCAACCCGATCGCCCTGCGCCACAAACGTCGTCGTTGACGGGATAGCATCTAGGGACGCCAGACTCATCCCAACGCCGCCAGGGCGTGCGGACACAGTCATGGAGTTGATGTCCGGGCCATCTCCAACAACCATCCACGGACGATTCATCGGCCCCTGAACATGCAACGCACCTTCGGGTAGCGGGATCCCGACACCGACATCACCATTTATGTGATAGATCGCCCCGCCAGCAACCGTCCAGGACGTGTCCCCTTGCGGACCCGTATCACCAGTAGCGCCCGTGGCACCTGTCGCGCCCGTATCGCCAGTCGCGCCGGGGGTGCCTTGCGGACCTACAGCGCCGTCGGGACCAATTGGGCCAACCGGACCAATGATTCCGGGATCACCCTGAATGCCTTGGTCCCCTTGCGGACC